>Ga0209581_1000095_pt1 | contig 290701 bp, 246 predicted proteins | sample Coa_R2_FD_187160 | JGI IMG/M metagenome (GOLD analysis project Ga0209581, IMG submission 187160) | Surface soil microbial communities from Centralia Pennsylvania, which are recovering from an underground coalmine fire - Coalmine... | ecosystem: Environmental > Terrestrial > Soil > Unclassified...
CGTGGGCTGCGCGGGGAAGGACTGCACGTATGCGGCGAATCTGATGATCGAGGGGCAGCCCTACTGCCAGGGACACGCCTATATCTACCGGCAGCTCTTACGCGCCAGCGGCAAGGGGGTGTCGTGAGGGAGACCACGCTGCGGCTCCGGGCAAAACGGTCAGGGAGAACGGCGCTGCCCCAGGGGCAGAGCAGGCAGAGCAGGCAGAGTTGACGAGAGCGACACGACCTTCAAGGTGCCCGCAAGACTTTAATCAGCCGGTCAACCGCCGTGCCTTGCAGCGCGGGCAGCGCCCAGGGCTGCCCCATCTGTCCGCGCTCCAGCGCCTCTCCCAGCGCGTTGATAGCGTCCTCTAGCTGGCCGTAGCGCTGCTGTGCGCGGCCCAGGCGTTCCAGCAGGCGATTCAATGACTGCCCCACCGGCCAAAGCAGGCGATCTTCCAGATGGGCGCGAGCATTCAGGTCGCCGTTCGCAGCCCGCGTATAGACTTCCTGAAGGGCGTAAATATCGGCCTCCAGTTCGGCTTTCTGGGCCGCCAGCCGGTCATATGCCGCCTGGAGTTCCTGAGCGCGGTCGACAGCCTGATACGCCTGGCGCAGACCACGCACGCCAACGTAGACCAGCAGAGTCAACAGGCACTGAATGATAATCGGCTCAGAGACAACGATTGCCGGGCCGCGCTGCTGAAGAACCGCCTTGAGATCATCCCCTTGCGGCAGCAAGAGAAAGGTGATGATCGTCAGCAGCGAGCCAAGCATGGCAAACCAGATCGAGGCATTGGCAGAAATGAGCGTACCTGCCCCAATCGTTGCCACCAGAAAGAGGCCCGTGATGCTCAGCGCGTCCGCGTGGACGCCGCCAGGTCGCGCGGCGCTCAGCCCCACCGCAGCCAGGTCTATCCAGACCAGGACTGTCGCGGCAGAGGCAGCGACACGCAGCGGCGTGCGCGTGCTGTTCAGCCAGTAGGCAATGCCAAGGATCGGCAACGTAGCGATGAACAGGATAATGGGGCCAACCAATTTGAGCGGCGAAAAGACGACATAGTAGATAAGATACAGAGCCACCAGGGGAATAAGACCAAGAATGCTCTGGCGCAGTAATTCGCTGCGACGGCGCAGATCTACTTCATTCACAGTGAGAATGCTGTCAGAGATACTCACAACTTCGGCAGGGAGAGGATGGGAGTGCTTTGAGATGGCTGGACCCATGATGATGCCTCCTGCTCATAGAATTGATATAGCGCTCTGCCGTCTAGTGTAGCACGCCCGGCAATAGAAGCCAACTATGACGCAAGATGCCGAAGTGGAGAAGCGGAGATGCGGAGAAGTGGAGAAGTGGAGAAGTGGAGACATGGAGAAAGCACCGCCACTTTCTCCATGCCTCGCACATTGGCCGAAACGCTTATCGTTTGTCCTGGAGCGCGGCCACGCCGGGCAGGGTGCGGCCCTCCAGAAATTCGAGCGAGGCGCCGCCGCCGGTAGAGACATGTGACATCTGCTCTGCCGCGCCTGCGGCTTCAACAGCAGCAGCCGAATCGCCGCCGCCAATAATCGTCGTGGCGCCGCGCGCGGTGATCTCCGCCAGCGTCTCGATGATAGCATGCGTTCCCCGCGCAAAAACCGGGAACTCGGCTACGCCCAGTGTGCCGTTGAATACAACCGTCTGGGCGGACGCCAGCACAGCCTTCCAGGCCGCAGTCGTCTGGGGGCCGATGTCCAGAATGCGCCAGCCCCCAGGCACCTGATCGGGCGCGGTGGCCTGGCTCTGGGCGTCGGCAGCGAACCTGTCCGCAATGACGACATCCACCGGCAGCAAGAAGCGCCTGCCCAGCCGATCCGCTTCAGCCATGATGCGCCGCGCCTCGTCGAGCTTATCATCCTCGACCAGCGACGCGCCCACATCAGCGCCTTTCGCTTTCAGGAACGTATTCGCCATTGCGCCGCCAATCAGGATGCTATCGGCCAGTTGCAGCAGGCGGTTGAGAACACCAATCTTATCGGAGATTTTCGCGCCGCCCACGACAGCAGCAAATGGCCGTCTGGGATGTTCCAGAGCGCGGCCCAGATAGTCCAGTTCTTTCTCCATCAGGAAGCCAGCGTAACCGGGCACGATATGAGCGATGCCTTCAGTGGAGGCGTGGGCGCGGTGCGCCGTGCCAAAAGCGTCATTGACGTACAGATCGCCCAGCGCGGCAAGCTGGCGGGCAAACGCCGCATCGTTCTTCTCTTCTTCCTTGTGGAAGCGCAGATTCTCCAGCAGCAGCGCCCCGCCAGGCTGGAGCGCCTTTGCCATCTGCTCCGTTTCAGCGCCAATGCAGTCGGGGGCCAGCGCGACAGGCTGCCCCAGCAGATGCGAGAGCCGCGTAGCCACCGGCTTGAGACTCAGCGTTTCGACGCGCTGCCCGTCGGGCCGGCCCAGATGCGACATCAAGATCACCGCCGCGCCATGTTCCAGCAGGTATCTGATAGTTGGGAGGGCCGCGCGGATGCGCGTATCATCCGTGATACGCTGCTGATTGTCCAACGGCACATTAAAATCCACGCGCACAAGGACACGCTTGCCCTGCACATCCACATCACGGATGGTCGCTTTGTTCATCAGACGCCTTTCTTAGCAAGAAAGTCCACCAGATCAGAAACACGGCACGAGTAGCCCCACTCGTTGTCGTACCAGGCAATCACCTTGACGAAGTTATCGCCAAGCAGCATCGTGGACTGTCCATCCACAATGGCGGAGTGCGGATCGCCCCGGAAGTCAGAAGAAACCAGCGGCTCGTCGGTGTAATCCAGAATGCCGCGCAGATGCCCCCTGGCAGCGTCTTTGAATGCCTGATTGATGGCATCGCGGCTGGCCCCTTTGCTCAGCGTCGCTACCAGATCAATGATCGAGACCGTGACGGTGGGGACGCGCAGAGAGAAGCCGTCAAACTTGCCCTTGAGTTCGGGGATCACCAGCGAGACGGCCACCGCAGCGCCAGTCGTGGTCGGGATGATGTTCGCGCCTGCCGTGCGAGCGCGGCGCAGGTCTTTATGCACCTGATCGAGAATGCGCTGGTCGTTAGTATACGAGTGAACAGTAGTCATCAGCGCTTTTTCGATGCCAAACGTGTCGTTGAGAACCTTGGCAACGGGCGCCAGGCAGTTGGTGGTGCAGGAAGCGTTCGAGATAATCGTATGTTTGGCCGGATCGTACCTGTCTTCGTTGACGCCCAGCACAATCGTGATGTCTTCATTTTTGGCGGGCGCGGAGATAATCACCTTGCGGGCACCGCCGCGCAGGTGCGCGCTGGCCTTTTCGGCGTCGGTGAAGAGGCCCGTAGACTCAACGACAATCGAAGCGCCCAGGTCGCCCCAGGGAATGGCCCCCGGATCGCGCTGAGCAACAACCGTAATGCGCCGACCATTGACAATCAGGTCGTTGCCGTCCACGCTCACTTCGCCAGGGAAGCGGCCATAGGTAGAATCATATTTCAACAGATGGGCATTGGTGTGAGTATCAGTGATGTCGTTGACGGCGACCACCTCAATATCAGGGTGGCGCTCGATCAGCGCCTTGAGAGTCTGGCGGCCAATGCGGCCAAAGCCATTGATGCCAACGCGGGTAGCCATGAAACAGTGTCCTCCTTGGGCAGCAATCCACAGACAGGTAGGGATGCTTTTTATTCGTGACTGATAGGCTGTCAAAACAGCCACAGCGGCCTCATTGTAGCACGAAAGTGCCAAAAAGTGGCTGCTAGAGTTCTGGCCGCAGGTCTTATGCCATATCGAGATAGGGGAAAGCGCGCGAGCCGCTGGCGACCTCGCCAGCAGGGGGAGGAGCAGCGGCCTGAATTTTGCGGGAAGCAAAAACGGTACGTCCATTTGGAGAGAAGCAGGTGCTATGGCTGATGAATCGCAGGCGATGGATGAACTGCCGCTCGATGCCCTTCAGCAGAAGCGGGAGGCACAGCAAGCGCTGCTGGAGAACGCCACACGGTTTGCCGAGGCAGCGCTGCAACGCCTTCAGGACTGGCATCTCCGCTGGCCGGAGCCATCGGCTGCCCCACAAGTTGCAGCAATCAGCACAATGATGCGCGCAGCGCTGGACAGGCTGCTCCAGGCGCTTGCCCGCCCCGAAGGTCCGGCACTGCGGGAAGCAGCGGAAGCGCTCAATGCCCTGCTGGGCACGCAGGATGTCCCTGGTCCGCTGGCGCGCTTGCAGGCGCTCATCACAGGGGAGCGCGTGGTCAGGTCGCCAGAGGCACAGCGGATGGTGAGCGAACTGGATACGCTCACCATCCGTTTGAATGGCCTGCGCGCCCAATGGCAGGACTATCTCTCGCTGAGCGCGCCGCGCCAGTCAACGAAGGTACAGCCCGTCACCGAACCATTGCCAGTGCTGCCCCCACTGCCGCCAAATCGGGTCCGGCGCTCGGCGGCCAGAGAAGCGGCCCTTTCAGCGCTGCTGGGAGGACTGGAGGGCGAGAAACCACATGTCCCCATCAGGCAGCGCAGCAACCTGAGCTATGCTCCGGCAAGCACGCTGAAAGTAACACTGGCGCTGCTGGCGGTCCTGGTGCTGATTGTCGTTTTTGCGTATGAAGCAGCAGTGCATTTGCCGCTGACAAAGCCTGGGTCCACGCAAAATCTGATGCTGGCGCCCACCGCATCGCGCGGGCCATTGACCGGGCAGCCAACCAGCACGCCGCCAGCCTTAACTGACACCGCCACTACCCGGCCAACCGCCCGCCCAACCATTCAGCCAACCGCTGCACCGCCGCCTAACGCTGGCTCAACGGCCCTGAGCGTGAACCCGCCGCAGTTGACCATCCCCTGCCCAGGGACCGGCGCGGCAGCGCTTCAGCTTATCAATACTGGGGCAGCGCCGCTCGATTGGCAAGCCACCGTCAACGGGCCAGCCAATGAGATATGGCTGGATGGCGCGGCACGCGAGCAAGGACACCTCGACCCCGGCGATGAAGCAACGATCAACGTCACCGCGCAGGCGCGGGGTCTCCAGGGCACGATCAGCATCACCTACACCAGCGCGCCCTACCCGATCACGGTAGCCTATCGTGTCACCTGTTAAATTGCTGTCCATGCCACTACAGGCGAATGCTGAAGGCAAAAGTAACAGGCCAGGTATAGCCAGCCCTGGGAAGTTCTTCGTGGAATTTCGCCAGCAGAGCATCATAGGCGGCTTCCGACATGATCCCCAACTTGACCACGACCGGTCGCAGGTTGGTGGAGAAGGAAGTGGCATCTGCGACGAGCAAGCGCTGCTGCCGATTGCCAGGCGCCCCAGCCCCCAGGACCACATGCCGCTCCTGCACATGCGTGAGTCCGGCCTCGCGCAAGTAACCGGCCAGATAGGGTGCGGCTCCAGCATGCAGACCGCTCATGGCACAAAGAGGCTTAAAGATCATGTCCCGAAAGTCATTGAGCGTCTGGTTGCTGCTGGGCGGGGTATCAAAGTCCACCAGCTCAACGTAGCCACCCCGTTTGGTGACGCGCACCATCTCGCTGACCACATGCGGCCAGCGGTCGATAGGAATAAAGGGAGAGATAAAACGAGCATGGGTAAAGTCAAATTGCTCATCTTCAAACGGGAAAGGCTTGAGGGCATCGGCCTCCAGAAAGCGAAAGTTGGCGGGAAACTGGCCGGTAGGGCCAAGCCGCGCCAGCGCGGCTTCCATCGGGGTGCGATCAATATCAAAGCCGATCACCTGGGCATGCTTAAATTCCTGGGCCATCTCGCGGCCCCACAGGCCAGTTCCACAGGCCACGTCCAGAATGGCGCGCGGCTGGCGGATGGGCGCGCGGTAGTTTTTGCCAACCGCGACTTTGAGCAAATGATGCTGGAGATCAAGCCGGTCGCCTTCTACTTTGTCTTTAGGCAGAATATACGTTCCAGCGCTGAGGATGCGCCGCCCGCTCAGCCAGGTCCAGCGCCGGGGCGTCTCTGCCTCGGGTTTCTCAATCTCCTGGGGAGCGCGACGAAACCAGCCAAAGAGACGCATGTGTGTGAACTTCCTTTCCTGAGAGATGGATCACAGGTGCCTCTGCGCAGTAATGGGATGAGAGCGTCAGGCCAATAGAGGCAATATAGCAAGGGAGAGGAAGCCTGTCAAGGCGCTTTCGCCTGCCAACCTCCATACCGACAAAGAGCGGGTTACTCGCGCTCCCAGCGGAAGAGTTCGGAGACAGACGTGCCCCGGTAGATATGCTCGATAGCATCAGCAAAGAGTTTAGCGACGGAAAGCACGGTAATCTTAGACAGGTGCTTTTCGGGAGGGAGGGGAATAGTATCGGTCAAAACAATTTCCTTAAACTCGGCTTCTTGCAGGCGCTGGATAGCAGGGCCTGAAAGTACACCGTGTACCGCCGAAGCATAGAGATCACGCGCGCCTTCTTTTTTGACAAGCTGCATGGCGCGAATGATCGAACTGGCGGTGTCGATCTCATCATCCACAATCAGGACATTGCGCCCCTGGACCGAGCCGATGATGCCCAACGCTTCGGGGCGGCCATCATTGCTCCGGCGGCGCTTTTCGACAATTGCCAGCGGGGCATCGAGCAGCTCAGCGAAATTGCGCCCTTTCTTGGCATAGCCGGTATCAGTCGCCAGGACCGTCAGATTGGGGATGCGTTTCTCCAACCAGTAGCGGGCCAGAATATGCAGCGCACTCAGTTCATCAACTGGAATATTGAAGAAGCCTTGAATCTGACCAGCATGCAGGTCCATTGTCAGCACCCGACTGGCGCCAGCCACACTGATGCAGTCGGCAATCAGGCGCGCGGTAATAGGGACGCGCGGCTGATCTTTCTTGTCGCTGCGGCCATAGGCGTAGTAGGGAATGACAGCAGTGATGCGCCTGGCCGAAGCCCGCTTACAGGCGTCGATCATAATGAGCAGTTCAACGATGGAGGTATTGACGGGAGTGCTGAAAGGTTGAATGATGAAGACATCATGGCCCCGGATATTCTCGTTGATCTTGACGAAAATATTTTCATTGCTGAACTGGAACACCTCTGCCTCGCCATCGTGAATTCCGAGATGACGGCAGATTGCCGAGGCGAGCGGGCGGTTGGCGTTGCCTGAAAGCAAGGTCAGCTTATCCATTCAAAAACTCCGCCTTCTCCGGTGGGGCGCAATGGAAGGTGGCATCTTTGCGCCTGCTGGCATGCTGCGCCCCTGGCCTCACAGTGCCAGCAGGGCGCACGGGAAAACACACTCCTAAAAGTATAGCATACGCTTCAGGCTTCTGACAACCTGGCAGAACAGCACCAGGCTGCCAGCATTCTGTTACCAGATGGCGTACTGCCCGTCACATTCTTTGAAAGAGTCGCTGCAAGCCCCGGATATTCCCTTATCTTATTTTGAGGGAAAGCAGAGGGGGGAGATAATGTCGCTCGCTGATTTTGCTATTGGTTTTGGGAATGGTGGCCTGCTTGTCATCTGGACGCTGGCAACCATCATCCTATGTTTGCTGTTCTGGCTGGCGCTCACCATCCGGCAGCGGCAATATCGCAGTCAATTCCCCCACACTGAAGAGCAAGAGCCTGAGCTGCTGCAAGAGGAATCGAACGCTGACCAGCCTGTCGGTCAGGGCAGTCGTGGATAGCCAGCCCCCAACCCTTGTCGCCGAGACGCCAGCGCAGCACTTCCTCCCTTCAGCCAGATGTGGCATCAAGCAGCAGCTTGCCATCTTTCAGGAAGAGCGTATCGTCGACCCAGACCTCGCCGCCGCCAGCCTCCGGGCGCAGATCGCAGACCATATCCCAATGGAGCGATGATTTGTTTAGCCCGCCGGTTTCTGGATAGCTGCTGCCCAGCGCCAGATGGACCGTCCCACCAATCTTCTCATCAAAGAGCGTGTTGCTGATGCCGCGCGTAATACCAAAGTTATTGCCAAACGCGAACTCGCCCAGCCGTCGCGCCCCATCATCCAGGCGCAGCATGCGCTCCAGAAACTCCTGGCCCTGTGCGGCAGTTGCCTCGACCACTTCGCCTTGATGGAAACGCAGGCGAATATCCTGCACCACGCGCCCGCCAAAGGCCGAAGGGATGGTATAGCGAATGGTCCCCTCGGCAGAGTCTTCCACTGGTCCCGTGAAGAATTCGCCGCTGGGGAAATTGCGCTTGCCATCGCTGTTGATAAACGCGCGCCCGGCAATGGAAAGCGTCAGGTCAGTATCGCGGCCTACGATACGCACGCGCTCTTTCCCTCTCAGCCAGTCGACATAGCGCTGCTGGCTCGCGCCCAGTTCACGCCAGCGCTCGGCGGGATGCTCATCGTTGAGAAAGCAGGCTTCAAAGACAAATTCGGTCAATTCATCGAGCGACATCCCGGCATTCTGTGCAAACGCCTGGGTGGGGTAGAGCGTGCCGCACCATTTGAATGTGCCTTCCTGCTCACGTTCCCGATAGCGCCGCCGTATATCGCCACCAGATTGCTGGAGCAGCGCCTGACGCGCCGGATCGACATTCGCCAGCGCGCGCACATTCACCTCGCTGCTGATCGTCAGCCGCGCGTTCACCGTCTCAGCCAGGGCAGCATCTATCGGTGAGTGATAGGTGATCTGGGCATCGGAGCCTTCTTTCAACAGAATCTCCGTCAGTTCAGGCAGTATGATACGCGGCAGCGGATGCCCGCCAGCGCGCAGAATCTCGCGGTAGACCGCGCGCACTAACGGCGCGGCCAGTTCTGTCGCCTGGATCAGCACCGTCTCGCCCGGCTGGATATACAGACAGTAGTGCGTCAGCGTCTCTGCCCAGCGCTGGATTCGTGGATCGGCCATACAAACACACTCCTTCAGAAAGGCCCAACAGAGAGGCCCAAAATGCAGACAATGCCTTGCCTCAGAGGTATTATAGCGAATCCAGCGCCAGGACTCTTTTGGACCCAGCATGAGCTTTTCGATTGGCTGGCACTGGTTATGCTCATTATCCTCCCGTTGATCTTGACCATCTCTTTCCAGAAACGTAAGGCACGTTCGCTCGCAGCGAGGTGGCGTCAGTAAGACATGGGCATCAGAGTCAGTTCACCCCACCAGACAGCGAGAAGGCGCTTTTGAAGATACGGGAATCGAGGCTTGTTCGTGCGTATTCTCATGGCAACAGACCAGTTTCTCCCGATGGTGGGGGGCGTAGCAACTGTGACCCACCAGCTTTCTACCCATCTGGCAGCACGCGGGCACCGGGTCTGGGTGATCGCACCCAGCGAAGGCTGGCACCATGAACAGCGTTTTGAAGAGCAGGTCTCTATCTATCGCTTCTCATCGTTTGAGTGGCCCGCCTATGAGGGGCAGCGGATTGCCTGGCTGCCTGCCATACGCTTGTGGCATCTTTTCCAGAGCGTTCAGCCTGATGTCGTCCATATCCACTCACCACACGTATTGGGCACGCTGGCGCGGTTGATAGCCCATGCGTTCCATATCCCGGTGATAGCCACCAATCACTTTATGCCCATCAACCTGAGCCGCGCGCTCGCCGGTAACAGGGTGGTTGGCAAGAGCTTTTCCCATCTGGTGTATCGCTATCTCGTGGGCTTTTATCAGCGCTGTGACTATGTGACAGCCCCAACCATCACCGCATTCAACCTGCTGGTTGAGCATCACTTGCAAACACCAGGCGAAGTGGTCTCCAATGGGATCGATCTAACACGCTTTTGCCCAGGCCCACCCGATGAAGCGCTGCGGCAGACATGGGGGCTGCCAGCAGATCAACCACTGGCACTGACTTTAACCAGATTGATGAGCGAGAAGCGCGTGCATGTGCTGCTTGCAGCAATGGCGCAGGTTCAAGAGCCAGTGCATCTGGCGATTGCGGGCACCGGCCCAGATGCCAGAGCGCTGCACACACTGGCACGCCAGCTTGGCATCGGCCAGCGCGTCACGTTTCTGGGTTTTGTGCCCGATGAGCAGCTTGTTCCGCTGTATCGGCTGGCAGATTTTTTTGTGATGCCTTCCATCGCTGAGTTACAGAGCCTGGCAACGCTGGAGGCAATGGCATGTGGGCTTCCGGTGATCGCTGCCGATGCTGGCGCGCTGCCTGAATTAGTCCAGCCAGGCAAGAACGGGTATCTTTTCCAGCCTGATAAGAGCGATCAGCTTGCAATGAGTATGGATAAGCTGCTCCGGCAGCCGCAGCGCTGGCAGGAGATGGGGCAGCACAGCCTGACCATCGCAGCGCAGCACGATTACCAGCGCATTATGGAACAGTGGGAGGCCATCTATCAAAACCTCGGGCGCCTTGCGCCTATCAAGCACAAAGACAGCCATGCAGCGGAAATAAAACAGGGCTATTGGAGCCGCTGACGCTGGACCCGGCAGCGCTGTGGAGTGAGCGCCTATCGTGGGTCCGGTGAGTTAGCCCTTCCACTGGCCGCACGCCCTTCAACAACCTGGCGCTCATGGATCAAATCCCTACAGAATCATTTGTAGCCCACTCGATAATGCCTGAGAGGTAAGTTCGCCCGGCACCCTGTATACCACCGTCCCATCTCGATTGATGAAAATGGTCTGTGGCAAACCGGTTACGTCATACTTGAAGGCCACCGACCCATCCGTATCCAGACCAATCGGGTAGGTAATCGTGTGCTGCTGTAAAAAGCCTTCGGCATCGCTGCTCGATTCCTGAAAGTCCACCCCCAGAAAGACTATATCTTTTCCCTGCGCTTGCAACTGCTCCCAATTCTTTTCCAGCAGCGGCATCTCCTCCTGGCATGGGGCACACCAGGAGGCCCAGAAATTCAAGACAATCGGTTTACCCTTCAAATCCGAGAGGGAAAGCCTACTCTGCCCACTCTGCCCACTCTGCGTGCTGAGCAGCGCCAGTGAAAAATCCGGCGCAGGATGACCAACAAGCGGGTCCGACGACCCGCTCTTCGACGCTGGCGTCAGCAATTGTGTCAGGAACAGCACCAGTAATCCCACATTGAGCAGGCTGATAGCACACCACAGGAGCAGTTTACGCCTGTTCTGCCTATGCACCGATTGCTCCTGAACAGAGACCTGTTCAGCAAGGTCAGACATGTGGAGTCTCCTTCCAAGGAGTTCGCCATGCTAACGGTATGAAGCATGATAGCAAACTATTGGGCAGTGTACAACACGTCCTTCATCTCGCCAGAGATGCTAAAGGCGCTTGCGGGCAGCCGACCGCTGCCAGGACCATCTTCCAAAGAGCAAGAGCGCACCCAGCACGAGGAATCCTACCAGCGCCGCTGAGAGAATGAGCAGCGGGCCGCTGAGAGAAGATACCAACGAGGAAGACGGCACCGCCTGCTGTGGGAGGCTATCGCCAGGCGGGTAAGTGCCGGTGATAATAAAGTGTGGCGTCCCACCAACTACAAAACTGGCGACCATTTTTCTCTCAGGAATATCGAGCATCAACACCTGGCCGTTGGAGAGCGCCACAAAGCCAAGTCCCCCATCGTTGGTGATGGCAACCGCCTGCGGCGAGCCGCTCAATGGAAGCACTCGCGCCGGTTCCTGCGTTGTCGCTGGTGTGTCCAGCGCAACCGGCGCCAGAACATCCAATTGATCGCGCTGCTGATCGGGCACATAGACTTCGCCAGTGGTCGCATCATAGTCCATCGTCCCAAACGGCCCGCCGCGAAGCAGGGTGCGAATCACCTGGCGGGTATTCAGGTCAACAGCAACGACCGTTCCCTGGCGGGTGGTCACATAGGCGGTAAACAGGCCGGGGATGCAAATATACTGCGGCCCATCAGCAATTGGCACTGTGCCAAGCAGGTGCCCATTCACCTCAAACACCGTGAGTGCCGAGGCTCCGGTGATCCAGAGCTGGTTGGGGGTGGAAGGAGTGGCATCAGGTGCCGTCGACGCCGTCACAGCCAGGCCATAGATGGGGCTGTGTGTCTCGAAGGTGTGTTCGACAGCACAGTTCATCGGATTGAGCGCGCGGACGCTGGTATCCCCTCGACCGGCCACATACAAGACGGTTGCATCCAGCTTCAGAGCCAGCAGTGACGGCTGACCAGGGAGGCTGGCTGTGCAGAGTGTTTTGCCTGTTTTCGCGGCAATCACCGCAACCCGCCCAAGTCCTGGCTGCGTGACATAGAGCATGGACCCATCAGGACTCAACAAAATAGCGTGCGGGTCTCCTGAGAGCGCAAACGATCCCGTCACGCGCTGCTTTGCAATATCAATGATGCTGACGCCCGGCGCCGCTCCCGCTACGTAGGCGAGTTGGGGAGCGCCCCCATCGGCTCTGGCCGATGGGGAAGGGTATCCCAGGAGCAATACGAACAAAGACAGCACAGCACCAAGAAGGCAAAGCGTGCGCGAGATCGAATTCACGATAGCACTCCGGCAATGACCCGGTCTATTACCATCAGAGCGAAGAGGAAGGCCAGGTAGCAGTTGGAATACCAATAGAGCGTGCGTGCCCATCGCCTGGTTTCATCACGATAGACACGAATGGCGAGATACACGAACACTCCCCCCAACGCGAGCGCGGAAACCAGATAGATAAAGCCCATTGCGCGCGCAGCGAAGAGCAACAGTGTGGTCGCCAAAAGGACAACTGAGTAGATGAGGATTTGCCGCTTTGTTTCTTTGTCACCCTTAATCACCGGCAGCATCGGGATGCAGGCACGCGCGTAATCGTTCTTAATCAGCAGCGAGAGTGCCCAGAAATGCGGCGGTGTCCACATAAAGATAATGACAAAGAACAAGATGGCCGGAAGGCCAATCGAATGCGTCACAGCAGCCCAACCAACCAGCGGCGGCACCGCGCCAGCGGCGCCCCCAATGACGATATTCTGCGTCGTCGTGCGCTTGAGCCAGAGGGTGTACACAAAGACATAGAATAAGATGCCAGAAAGGGCCAGCAGCGCAGCGAGCAGATTGACAAACAAGGTCAACGAGACAAAAGAGACGACCGCAAGGACCAACCCAAAAATCAGCGCCCGTACTGGAGAGACGCGGCCAGCAGGCAGCGATCTTCGGCTGGTACGGCTCATGATCTGATCGATATCGCGGTCGAGGTAACAGTTGATGGCATTGGCACTCCCCGCAGCGCAAGCTCCACCAAAGAGGGTTGCCAGTACCAGCCCAACGGGCGGAAACCCGACCTGGGCAATCTCCATCGAGGCCAGCGTCACGCCCAGAAGCATCACCGTCACATGCGGCTTGAGCAGGTTGACATAGGCGTTGATCTGCTCTTTCCAGGGACTTGCCTCTTTGGGAGCTTCTTTCACAGCTACTTCTTTCACTGATTGATCCTCACTTACTGGCTGGTTCTCGCTGACTGACCCGCGCCCCCACGCTATGACATTGAGGCAGCAGCCTTCTGGCTTTGGTTATGATGCAGCCGGAAGATTGCGGCAGGCCGGCACAGCGCTTATCGTCTCATGGGTGAGAACGACCGAAGAGGATGGCCGCTCTATATGCTAGGACTGCGGCAGCCACTGCCGCATCCCGTCTGCCATCGCAACCTCTTGATCCCTTATGTCAGATGGGGCATTTGAGTCAAGGGTCTCGAAATAGAGCCGCTCGTGTCCCTGGGCATCAATGATGAACGTTGCGGGATCATGCACCGCTGTTCCATCAGAGGTCACTTCATCATAGATTTTGTACTCCTGGTAGATGGTCTGGAGTTGCTGCGCTGTCCCAGTCAGGAAAAGCCACTGGTGCAGCATCCCGTGACTGATAGACCAGGCTTCCACATCAGTCGTGCTGTTGGCATTGGGATTGGCATTCACGGCAACCAACGCCACTTTGCTGGCGGAAGCCCCCAGTTGTTGCCTGGCATTATACATGATGGTAGCAGTCAGGGGGCAAAGCGTCTTGCAGCGGGAGTCGATGAACGCCAGGACGACCTCTTGACCGCGCATGGACGAAAGCGTATGGGATTGACCGAACTGGTCAACCAGCGTGAAGTCAGGAGCAAGATTCCCTGACAATGGAAAACCGGCGGTGGCAAGGTCAGGCGACGGCGTATTTGCCTGACTGTTCTTCATCTTGATGAGTTTGATTCCCCAGGCGACCCCGACAATAAGCACCAGCGTTGTCGTGACGAGACAGACAGCGAGAGCCAATTTATGGAGACCACCAAGCTGCCGCATGGTCATTTCCTTTCAGGGGACGTATCTGTCCTTGTGTTCAAGCGATACGCCCAGTGTTCTCCGGTGGTCAGTTCCCTATGGTACGATGCGATTGGACGGCAACGTTTGCATCGCCTGATTGTGTAGCAAACCACCGGTGGAAGAGTACACTGAGAGCAATGCCGAACGGCAGATCACCAAATGTCCACATAATACCCGCACCAAGCTGTTGATCCAGCAAGGCAGAGAACGTCACATGGGCAGTAGCATCACGGATATAGGGCACATAGAGCGGGGCCGGGGCAAACCCGATCAGCACCGCCAGAGCAACGTTCTGGATGATAGCAAAGCCAACACACATCATCTGTCCGCGATAGCCCAGGCGCGGGCGCAGCGGGGCAGAAGGGATCACCTGCGTCCAGAACAGGATACTCACCACGAAAAAGGTCAGATGCTCACCCCAATCATGGATGGTATCGTTGGTGAGCGCAAAATCATAGAGCGCGGGCCAATGCCATACCCAGATACCCACAATGAGCAGCCCACATGTGACGGCAGGATGGCGCAGCCAATGGCCCACTTGATAGAGGGCTTGCCTGGCCCTGAGCGGCGCGCAGGCTTTGAGGAGCCTGCGCACCCAACCCGGTAATCCCAGCCACATCGGTTGCAGCGGAGCCGCGGCAACCAGCAGCGGAGCTATGACCACCATCAAGACCAGATGCTGGATCATATGGACCCAGAAGAGCCGACCAGAAAGAACATCCACCGGGGCAGAATCTCCTGCCAGAGCCAGAAACAGCGCTATCACGAAGTAGATGCCCCGCCAGAGCCAGCTATCCCACCGGGATAAACTGGCGCTCACGCCGATCCGTGCAGTGGAAGGCGTGGCTCTGGCAGCTTTCTCCATCAGCTCCTCTTTGATGAGCGCCATGCAGCCGCGAATATACAAGATTTCTGCAACAAGGCACCCAAGCAACACCAGGGGCGGGACCGGCCACCCATTCGGATATACCCAGATCATCATTGCAGCACCCCCGTATATCAGCAGCGCATGCGATCACACCAGAACAATAAACAGCCACATTACAACACCGGCGATCACGGTGTAGTACCACCAGTAACCCACTACCTGGGGAATGTAGTCACGTCCAGCCAACCTACCATTCATAATCCGCCCCAGCACCAGGATACCAACCAGCGATGTCACCAGCAGGTGGACCGATTCAAACCCCGTCAGCAGCAGAACGACACTTTGGAAAGCATCGTAGGCCGGAAAAGCGTCCGGGGGGGTGATGTATCCCAGGTTGAGCCAGACCCAGATTTGCATTGCCAGCGCCCCTATGATAAGCAGCAGCGCCAGCAAGAAGAAAGGCGTTTGACCCTCTTTTCCGCTCCCACGCATTCCCTGCTGCCACACGAAGTAGCACAGCCCACTGAACACCAACACCAGGATTGCCAGCAATCCTGGTCCAAAGGCAGGTTGATCCGTATCTACCTTGAACATACCCAACACGTTGAGCGCGCTGAGCCAGCCTCCCGCCGCCAGCATAGAGGCTAACATCATGAAATCCGAGAGCATGAACAACAGGACACCAGAGCGCGCCCTGGCAGCCTTGATGCGCGGCGAAAGCTCATGGCCGGATTCGTCATGGGGTGTTGGTTCTGTGGATGTTATCGTTATATCACTCATGATCTCTCCTCAGCCTTCCGCTTGTGCCTGCGCGGGAGCGCCAACAGCCGCTTCCTCTGGCTCTGGCTCTCCATAGTCGTAAGCTCCCGATGTCACCACTGGCAGTTCTTCAAAGTTTTCCAGCGGCACCGGTGTGGGCACAGCCCACTCCAGCGTCTTGGCACCCCATTCGTTGGCCTGGGCACGCTCGCCGCGCACCAACGTGATCACCACATTGTAAATGAACACAAACACCGATGCAGCGATGAGGATCGCAAACAGGCTGGCGATCAGGTTCGGGGTAGCAAATTCGACTGGGACCGATGCCTGCCAGCGGGCTTCACCCTTGAGGCCCGCGTAGAACAAGGCCATGAACGTCCCCACAAAGCCGATCTCAAACAGCCAGAAATGGAGCTTGCCCAGGAATGGGTCGAGCTTCTTTCCAAGCATTTTGGGGAACCAGTAGTAGAAAGCGGCCATGAACCCGAAGACCATGCTGCCAACGAGGGTGAAATGGAAGTGCGCCGTGACAAACATGCCGCCATGCAGAATCTCATCGGTAGGAACATCCGCCAGATAGATGCCAGTGATCCCACCGATCACGAAGTTGACCAACAGCCCCACGATAAAGAGCAGCGGGACCGTGACCCAGATTCTGCCGCGCCAGAGCGTGCCCACAATGACCAGGAAGACGACCCCGGTGGGAATGGAGATTAACTCTGTATCGAGCATAAACGGGCCATCCAGCGCCGTGGTCGAGCCGCTCGTGAAGAGGTGATGCCCCCACACGATGAAGCTGAGGACCGAAATGCCGATCAAGCCGCTCACCATCAGCCGGTAGCCATACATCGGCTTGCGCGCAAACACCGAGGCAAGCTCGGCAGCAACAGCTAACGACGGCAGCGCTATCACGTACACTTCAGGGTGTCCCATAAACCAGAAGAGGTGTTCGTACACCCAGTTACTGCCGCCCAGGCTGCTGATAAAGAAGGAGGTCTGAAACACGCGGTCCATCATGACCATGATCTCAGACACAAAGAACGCGGGGAAGGCCGTCAAGCCAAGCAAGACCGAAAGCACCACACCCCAGACAAAGATGGGGAGCCGCCCCCAGGTCATGCCCTTCGTGCGCAGCGTTATCACCGTTGTCACAATGTTCAACGCAGCTATAGCCGTCGAGAGGGCGAAGAGCATAATGGTGAAGGCGTAGGCATCCATACCCGGCCCCGTCTGGTCGGCGAGCGGCGCATACCCGGTCCACCCTGTCGGGAATCCCCCCAGAAACAGCGCGGACAGGAAGACGGGGATCAAGCTAAAAAACAGCCAGTAACTCAGCGCGTTGAGCCGGGGAAAGGCCATATCGCGCGCGCCAATCATAATCGGCAGAATGAAGTTTCCAAAGGGGCCGCTCACCATGACAATGGTGGAGATAATCATCAGGATGCCGTGCATGCCCACAATGGTGTTGTACGTGGAAGTTGTGAAGAAGAGCGCCCCAGGCTGCGACTGCTGCAAGCGAATCATGAAGGCGCCCATAGAACCCAGGAAAAAGGTGAGCAGCACAGTCGCCAGATACTGCATCCCAACGACTTTGTGGTCGGTGGTATAGCGGAAGTAGCGCCAGAGGCCCTGATCCTTGCCTGCCAGTTGCAGTTCTTCGGCGTGGGTTTCGTCCCGGCGCCCAAAGCCCCATTTCCAGACGCCATTGAAAGCCCCAATGCCAATGAAGAAGAAGATGGTCCAGCCAAGATAGGCCGCTACAATCGTTGCGTCTTGCGCGTAATCCAGGGTGTCAGGGGTTGGCGGCGTCACCACATGGGCGACAATGAAAGCGCAGACAGCCGCGCCTATCACACCAAGGATGATCCCAGAAACGACGCTCGGAAAGAGGAGCTGGAGGAGGTTCTGGCGTTTGACTGGAGTGGCAATTGTACTCATGGGATTGGATTCCCCCCTAGGCTAGTTACCCAGGCATTGAAATCAGCTTTGCTCATCACATTCACAGATGTCCACATGTAGGTGTGGTAGAGTCCGCATAATTCCACGCACACCACCTTGTATTGTCCAATCTGCTTTGGTGTGACGACCTGGGTAGTGGTTGTCTCTCCTGGATTGGCATCCACCCGCACGGCAAGCGCCTGAATGGAAAAGCCGTGCAGCACATCTTTCGACGTGACCACAAACTGCACAGGGACATTTACCGGCAAGTTGAGCTGCTGTCCCTGATTGGCGACAACTGGACCACCCGGCTTCTCAAGACCTGGATACTCAAACGTCCACAACCATTGCTGAGCGGTGACATTGACAATCAGCGTGTCGGAGGAGGCCGCGTTCGTTTCCTGATAGAGACCAACCATCCCCCAGATCAGCAGAAACAGGCAAAGCAGGCTGGTGATTCCCAACCACCCAACTTGCACGCCTGTTCCGGGCTGTAAGGGAACACCATCGCCTGTAGGCCGCCCTCTGGTCTTGAACACAGACAGGCTGTAGATGAGAAAGACCCAGACGAACATCGCCACCGGTATAGCAAGAGTGGTAAAAACGACAAGGGTGGTGTTAGCAAACTCGCCAGTATCGGTAACGGTCGTCGGGAGGACAAACTGATCCACCAGCAACCACACCGCAATTCCTACGATGGAGAGTACCACCCAGAGAATGACCGCGCGCCGCAGATGATGCGATTCTCTCCGGGCTGGTGAAGCGCCCCCAGCACTTCCCGGGATAGTGGCTTCGGACATCTTACCCCCCTTAATAATTCGTTACAGTCATCGTTCCAGCCATGTACCCAATCGTCGCCATTGGCCCGGCAAAACCTTGCTGGTCGCCCTGAAGCCCGTTTCCACAGGGGTCATAGCACTTAAAGATGTAGACCACACCAGCAGGCCCCGTGACAAATTGGAACGAGATGACGTTAGGTGTTGTTGGATAGCCAGTGTTCGGATCCGTAGGAGCGTCGTCCGCGACCCCGACGACAGGAACGCTGACAAACAGCGGGAAGGCAGAGCCGGGTTGCGATTGAATGGTAAAGGTGTGAGAAACCGTCGAGGCATCAACCTGACTAAAGGGCTTCCCGTTGACCATCTCGATGCCACCAACGGTCCCCTGCACCTGATCAAAGTAATCGTTGTGCAAGGGGGTTTGGCTGTCGTAGTTCTTGATGGTAACGGTGACGGTGCTGTTCGCAGGAACCTCAAAGATCGTGCTTGGGCAATATGTGACCCAGTCGATTTGCGGCTCCTGGTCGTCTTGGTGGCAGACACGACTGTCAGGCCAGGTAGAGAGGTCGAGTGTTGCGCTGTTTGGGCCTGTCTTGGTCGCTTGCAATACCGCAGGTTTATAGCCCAGGTCTTTCGCCGACGAAAGGCCCAGCCATACCCCGGCCAGAAGGCCAAAACCCAGGATGAGCGAGGCAACGATGCCGAACACAAAACCAAATGAATGTTTCAATGGCGCCCTCCCTGTCCGTGTTTTTTGATGCCAAAGCTGGCCCATGTGCGCTGCCAGGTCTGCCAGCTTCTGGCTGTGACTCTCAGCATGTCATGAGCAATTCCAGGTCTGGCCTGGTCTCTTTGGGGAGTTTCCGTCGTGAGCAATGCGCCCTCCTGCTCATGGCCCTGGCAGGCCGCTGACCCGGTGGCTGGTTTTCAGTGCGTGAGCTACAGGCAGCACATGCCCTTTCATGGCAACCTCTCCCTCCTTTCTTCTGGATTGACCCGTTCCGGTTCTTGGCAGGCAGCAAGCCAGGCCCTTACCGTAACGCCAGGTCGTATTTATACGTAGTGGGGTATTTTCGGCATTTTATCCAGACCAACAAGACTCCTGTAACGCCAGACCGTAATAGCACGTAGACCGGTATTGTGGCTTCTCAGACCAGATCAATAACGGTTCTGTAACCCCAGACCGTAATACTGGATGCGCCGGAGTTTTCGCTATTTATTCAAAAGCACCAAAACTGGTACTTAAAAAAAGCATTCGGTGGGATTTGCCAGGCTAGCGATAGAGGTTCAAGAAGCAGTTAGCCATTGTTAGCGCCCCTGGTAACTTCGTATATATGAATGGACATACCCATCCGCGAGGTATTACGCACTTCCAGATGCGATCAGGAGTAAAACAAAATAGCAGGGCAACCCAAAGGCAGTTCAGCAGTCTCTAAAAACACGCATTACACATCATAGGCGAGAGGTAGAGGTTTCCGTTTCCCAGCATTGTTTGGGAAGAAAGCGCTGTGTGTTCTCCGAGCAGGGTCTCCTTTCTTCGCTTTTCTGGTTCCGCCCCGCGACGAAGCGACACTACCAATAACGATCATCCAGTAAATAAGTAACAGAACAAGGCACTCGATAATACTTTCAGGTGTGCCCATCCAGAAACAGGGCTTTCACTTATCTCTTCATTGGTCTTATCATTATACCACAACGAATCAGAATAGCAAGAGTTTTTTTCGCATATCCGAAACTCCAGACGACATCGCTGGGTGAAACTCCACGCTGGTGCTATCAACCATGCTCCGCTTCGCGCCGCATCAATTCCCAGAGTCCCGCGATATGCTCGCGCTCAGTCAGCAGGGAGCCAATCGAAACGCGCACCATCCAGCGCCCATCCAGCGTGGCAGGCGTGAGATAGGCTCCGCCGGAGCGGTTCGCGCGCTCCGCCCAGCCCAGCGTGTGCCGGTCCAGCGCCTCACCGGCCAGGCCAGGTGGCTCGTGGCGGACACAAACCGTCTGAAGGGGCACCGGAGCCAACACGCGCCAGTTGGGCGCTGCCTGGACCTGTTCAGCAAACCACTGCGCGTTAGCAAGATCACGGCGCAGGCGCGCTTGCAAACCGGCTACGCCCTGCTCGCGGATCAGACACCAGAGTTTCAGCGCGCGGAAGCGCCTCCCCAGTGGAATGCCCCAATCGCGCAGGTTCTTGACCCGATTATCCACCGAACTCTGCAAGAAACTGGGATTGGTGCCCATGACGCGCACCAGATGTTGTGGGTCGCGCACGTAATACAACGAGCAATCAAACGCTGCCCCAAGCCACTTATGGGCATTGAGGACCAGCGAATCGGCGCCCTCAATCCCCTGCCACATCCAGCGACATTCGGGCAAGATCATCGCCGATCCCGCCATTGCTCCATCCACATGCAGCCAGAGATCGTAGCGTCTGGCAACCTGTGCAATCTCCTCCAGCGGGTCGAGCGCCGTCGTGGCAGTAGTGCCAACCGTCGCCACAACAGCGCACGGCAGCAGCCCGCGCTCCACGTCTGCGCGAATCGTTGCCTCCAGCGCGTCAGGGCGCATCGCGTAGCGCTCATCGGTGGGAATGGTGCGCACATGCGCGCGCCCAAACCCGGCCAGCAGCGCCGCTTTGTCCACTGAGCTATGGCTCTGGCCGGAGCCATACACGATCAGCGGTTTGCTCCCGCCTTGCAAACCCTCACGCGCCAGCGAGTAGCTGGATGTTCGCTCGCGGGCGCACAGCAGAGCAATCAGCGTACTGGTCGAGGCGGTATCCTGAATCACACCGCTCCAGGCCGCCGAGAGGCCAACCATCTGGCGCACCCAATCGGTCACAACCTCCTCCAACTCGGTCAGGGCCGGGCTGGATTGCCAGGAGAGGCCGATGACACCCAGGCCCGTGCTGAGAAAGTCACCCAGCACCGAGGCCAGTTCGCTGTTAGCCGGGAAGTAGCCATAGAAGTTCGGATGCTGCCAGTGCGATAGCCCAGGGACAACAATCTGCTCAAGATCGCGGAAGATGGCATCGAACGGCTCGCCAGACTCAGGCGGAGCCGCTGGAAGCTGCGCGCGTATCTCCCCAGGCTCGGATCGCGCCATGACGGGCAGGTCAGCAACGCGGGCGCGATAATCCGCAATCCAGTCAATGAGTTGATGGCCGACCCGGCGAAATTCTTCGGGATTCATCAGCATACGCTCCTGAAGGGCTATATTCTATCTGAGCAACAGTAGTACCATCCAGAGGGCTAAAACGCAATACCTCCATCGTGCCCTACCAGCCAATTCCAGCTATGCCATCACCACATCGGCTTTCCAACCGGCCTCAGTATAAAAGAGAGGGCAAATACACAGGACGAGCCTGGGTAAGTTCCCAGGCTCGTCCTGCCACGACACAAAGAGAGCGAACAGGAGGGTATGAAATCTAGAGAGCCACCCTCAACAAGCCCCTGGCGTTGCTTTGCTCAGCGCACGCCCAGCAAAAGCTCAACGACCAGTTGGTCAAGGCGCTCATAGGGCTGGCCCTTCCGGCCAAGCGCCAGCCGATCAAACGTCTCCGCCTTGAGCGCGGCGGCAGTCTCGCGGCTGTAGGCCCCCTGGTACCGTGCCAGCGTCCCGTCATCCGCCTTAATTTGCGCGATCAGGTCTTGAATCTCGCGGTCCTCATCGAACTGGCGCGCTTTCTCTTTGAGAATAAGATAGGTTCGCATGCACCCCCGCGCAAAGGCTTTCACATCCTCCGCGTCAGCAGTACGGTAGGCGTGCGCGTCGAAGTGCCTGCTGCCCTGGTAGCCAACCGATTCCAGAAACTGCACCAGGAAGAACGCCGATTTGATATTCTGCGCCCCAAAGCGGAAATCCTGGTCATAGCGAGGGCCAACCTGATCGTTGAGATCAATATGGAAGAGCTTCCCGGCATCCCACGCCTGGGCAACCGCGTGCAGGAAATTGAGGCCAGCCATCTGCTCGTGTGCAAATTCCGGGTTCACGCCCACCATCTCCGGGTGATCCAGCGTTTGAATGAACGCCAGCATCGCGCCGACAGTGGAAAGATAGATGTCGCCGCGCGGCTCATTGGGCTTTGGCTCCAAGGCGAACTTCAGATCGTAACCCTGGTCACGGACATAGCCCAGCAAGAAGTTGATCGCGTCGCGGAAGCGCTTGAGGGCATCCAGCGGATTCTTGCCCGCGTCGGTCTCAGCGCCCTCGCGCCCGCCCCAGAAGACATACACCTTCGCCCCTAATTCAACGCCGAGATCGATAGCGCGCATCGTCTTTTGCAGCGCGTAGGCACGCACCGCCGGGTCCTGCGCGGTGAACGCGCCATCCCGAAAGATGGGATCGAAGAACAAGTTGGTTGTTGCCATCGGAACGACCAGACCTGTCTCCTCAAGCGCCGCCTTGAAACGACGCACGATCTGATCCCGCTCTGCTGGCGTGGCATCAATGGGCACAAGATCGTTATCGTGGAAGTTGACGCCATAGGCGCCAACCTCGGCCAGCAGGTGAACGATCTCGACCGGCGAGAGAGCCGCGCGCACCGGTTCGCCAAAAGGATCGCGCCCGATATTTCCTACGGTCCAGAGTCCAAAGGTAAATCGATGTTCAGGGGCTGGCTGAAAAGTGGGTGGCATAGGACTATCCTCCATATCCCGCTACATCTGATGGCTATACGACGCTCTTTACCTCCCAGATTGCCGCTGCTTCAGCACGCGCCCTGGCGAGGTACGCCCATTTATCGGCGGCAGCAAGCCAGCCAGAAAAAACGGCCTCAGTACACAACAGAACGGCTTCGGGTGGAGCAAACTGCGCCTCAAGCGCTTCGCAGAGGGCCGCCAATGTCTGCTGCGTTGGCCCCGGATACGGGGCTGTCCAGTTCAGGCCCTCAAACGTCGTCACCCGGCGGATCAGCCCCCCCTCACAGACGAGAATGAGGCCGATAAAAAGGGCGCTCTCTGAGTATACCCCAAGCGCGAGGGTCGCCGGTGACGGCAATTCTGCCACAAAACGAAGCAGCGCCGTATAGGTCCAGCCATGCCAGTGGCCGGGATGCGGCGGCTCGCACGCATAGCCCGCGCGATTGCCCCATATCAGCATATACACCAGATGATAATAGGCATCAAGCGTGAGATCGCATCGTGGAATCGCCTGGGCCTGCTGCGCCACCCAGGCAAGATGGCGCCGATCAATGACATGCACCCGCTGCCACACGCCGCGCGCATACAGTTCCCGCGCGAGCGTCTCTGGATCATCTATCTGTGCTGGGATGCCATCAGGCAGACCTTCACCCTGCGTGTCCACCGCCTTGAGAAGCCGACCGCGATCATGGAGAATAAACAGACCATGCTCGCCTGGCTGGGCAGCAGCAATATAGCGCTGCGGTTCAAAGAATGGGCCGAGATGCCGCCAGGTCACTGGATCAAGATCGATCACCTGCCAATGTGGGTCAATCATGCGACGCCTCCCAGATTTGGATCGTAAAGGGAGCCAGAACAAGAGACAATGTGGTGTCTTGAACAGCTTCTGCGGAAGCGCCCCATACAGGAATCAGGCGACGCCGCCTATCAAATGCAATCGTCACCTGCTGCTCTCGATCACCGGGATTAGCGACAAACAGCAGCCGCTGCGTCTCTCCCACCTGCTCGACAACATCCACCTCTGGCGTATTCCACCATATCGGGGGAGATGGCAAGCGCTGCGCGAGCGCGAGCGCGAGCGCGTCAGCCGGTGCCCAGACGATCCGCCCACATTCAAAGGCCACCTCACCAGGGTCCTGAACCACCGCACCCAACACCGAACACGGGCGCAGATTACTGTCCAGATAGGGCACACCTGGCCCCATAATCAGGCAGCCGCCTGCCGCAACATAATCGAGCAGCCGCTGCTGATCGTCGACATCCATAAAATCCACCGTTGGAATGCAGGCCACAGCATACCGCTGCAAGCGCTGGGGATCGATATGGCTGTCAGCAATGTCATAATCGATCTGCTGCTGTTTCAACTGCCGGAACACCTGCCCCAGCCAGGTATCAGCGCTATGAGCCTTCGCTTCATGGCCAACATCCCAGCGGAAACCGAGACGAAGATCAACCACCCCGAGTTCTTGAGGCAGCCTGAGCAGATCAACGTGGGCATAATGCAGCGTTGACGCCATTGCCTCATACCGTTTCAGGTCATAGTTGTGCAGCACCACCACCGGCGTCTGGCGGCTGAATGCACCCAGCGGATACCGCTGGAGGAAGGCCGAGAGCCGACGATAGAAATCCGCATAGCCTGGGCGATAGGCGCCGTGCCGGGTGATCGGGCTGCCCTGCCAGCGCTCCCGCTCGACAAGCATATAGAAATTGACGGCGCGCATCCCATACATGAGCGCCGCCAGCGTCACAAATTCCTGCTCTGCCGGAGTGGGCGTCTGGGGATGATGGCTCCAGATACCGCTGCCAAACTCCGGCACAAACGGCAATTTGCTGGTGCCAGCCAGATAACGTATGCGTCGCTCGATCTCTGGATATTCCCTGGGGCTGCGATAGAGATTCAGCCCAACCCAATCGAGCGCGGCTTCGGACTCCAGCTTCGCAAAATCAAGCTGCGCGGGATAGGTCAGGAACGCGACATCATGAAAGATAGGCACGCCCTGGACCCCGCGCTCGCGCAGCATCCGGGCAATCTGCACCACGCTCTGATGGATGTAGCGCTCTTTATATTCCACCCAATCACGATGCCAGGGCACATCGGCGGCAGTGTGAATCTGGCAATCACGCGGCGGCTCAATCGCCGCGAAGTCCTGATAGTCCTGTCCATAGATGGCATTCAACTGCTCAATCGTCCCATAGCGCTCGCTGAGGAATTGCCGATACGCCGCAAGCGAGGCCGGGCTATAATCCGTCGCATATGCCTGATCGTGAAACAGGTAGCACGTCTCGTTATCGCTTTGCACAGCGACAATACAGCCCTGCGGCGCAAGATGGCGGACGATACGTGGGCACACTGCATCGAACCATCGCCCAACGGCTTCCAGAAATACTGGACTGGCGTAGGAAGGCACCGGAAAGGGACGTGGCGGATGGAAACCCCAGGCAGCATCAAGATGGAGACTGCCCACTGCCGTTTGCGCCTGCACCGCTGGATTGAGCAGCACCCACTCTGGGAAGCCGAAATTGGTTAACTCGGCGTTAATCAGCGGGCCAGGCCGCACCAGCAGATACAAGCCGCGCGCTTCACACAACTGGCAAAACGCCTCCACATCCTTGCGTGGGTCACGGCTTCCCCAATCAAACTCGCCAGGCGCGATTTCATGGACCGACCAGGGGATATAGGTCTCGATCATCCCAAAGCCCAATGCCTGCACTCGATCAAGAATCAGCGGCCATTGCGCTCGCTCAAGACGCCAATAATGGACCGAACCGGAGTACACAGGCACATGTTTTCCATCAATAGCAAGACCACGTTCAGTCAGCGTGACAGCCACCAAGACCTCCGTTTCAACCTTTCACCGCGCCAGCCGTCAATCCGGCGACGATCTGACGTTCGGCCAGGAGATAGATAAGAATCGCCGGAATCATTGCCAGCGTGACGAAAGCAAGCACAGAAGCCCAATCGGTAGAATATTGCCCCGCGAACTGTGTTGCCCCGATGGGCAGCGTATATTCAGATGGCTGGTTCAAGATCAGCAGCGGCAGCAGAAAATTATTCCAACTGCTCACCGTCGCCAGCATGCTTACCACTGCGATGGCTGGCCGCGACAAGGGCAGCAGCACCCGCAAGAAAAAAGTCAGCCGCGACGCCCCATCAATCGTTGCCGCGTCTTCCAGTTCGATGGGCACAGCGCGAAAGAAATTGCGCAGAATCAAGATGGTCATGGGCAGTGCAAAGGCAACCTGGGGCAAAATGACCCCCCACAGGGTATCCAGCAAGCCCAACTCCCGAATGGTGATATAGAGCGGCAAGACAGCAACCGTCAGCGGGAAGAGCAGGCCAAAGAGAAAGAGGTTAAACACGAACTCGCGCCCCGGAAAAGAGATACGCGCCAGCACAAATGCTGCCGGGCAGGCCGTCACCAATAACAGCCCCACCGTTCCCAGGACGATCAGGAGGCTATTGTAAATCTCGGTCCAGAACGGGCTATCAGCCGCCAGGATACGGCCAAAATTCTCCCAATGCAGCGTCTTGGGGATGCTGAACGGCGAGGTCAAAAGTTCGCCAGTGCTGCGCAGGCCGCCAATCACCGTGGCAATCAGAGGGATGAGGACAATGGTTGCTACCACCGCACAGATCGCAAACGCTGGCAGCGACACCCATTGCCGCCTGAGAGATACGCGCATAGCAGAGTTCTCCTCTTCTGATCTGGTCACAGCGCCGAACTGCCCTGAAGGTCTTGTCGCATAATGACGCGCTGATAGAAGAGCGCAAAGATCAAACATATGCCAAACATCACCACACCTACAGCGCTCCCATAGCCGAGCTTAAACTCATTCAGGCCATAATGGAGCTGGTAGGTCGCCATCGTCTCGCTGGCGTTCGTTCCCGGCGGACCACCACCGCTCATCACCCAGATCAAATCGAAATATTGCAACGACCCCAGGATCGACAGAAAAGCCGAAAGCCGAATCGTACTCCCCAACAGCGGCAAGGTGACATAACGAATAGCCTGCCAGGAACTTGCGCCATCAACGCGCGCCGCTTCAACCAGTTCAGCCGGAATATTCTGCAAGCCAGCCAGATAGAGGATCAGATGAAATCCAAAATACTTCCAGCACATCGCGATAAAAATCGCGTAAAGCACCGTTTTCGGATCAGCCAGGAAGGCGGGAGGCGTGGCATGCGGATCGAATTGTCTCATTACCCCGGCGATCAGGCCATATAATGGATTATAGATAAATGACCAGATCAGACCGGTCACAACTTCCGACAGGACATAGGGCAAGAAGAAAACGAGCCGGAAAAAGCTCCGCCCTGGCATCTTTCGATTGACCAGCAGCGCCAGAACGATGGCTGCTGGCAATTGGAACACCAGCGAGAGACCAGCAATCAAAAGATTATTCTCCAGCGCTTTCAAAAAGATGGGCTGGTTAAACAGCGTCTGATAGTTTTTGAACCCGATGTAGTCATCAAGCGGCCCCAAACCACTCCATTTATACAAACTATAATGGGCAGCCTGCACCACCGGAACCAGCACAAACAGCACAAACAACACCAGGCTGGGGAGCAGGAACAAAAAAATCGTCAGAGCATCACTCCACTGTCGGCGTCGACGGCGGATAAGAACCTTTTGGGACGGAACAGCGCGAGAAACAGTGAGCCGCACAGGCGATGCTCCCTTCTCTCCCATCCTGTGGATGAGGTGATGTGCAGGCGCAGCGGGCCATAAGCTGGCGAGACAGCAGCCCATCTCGCCAGCTTGAGGCATGACCAATGTTCTAGCCCTGGTTGGCAGCCGCCGCAGTGTCAATCATCTGGGCAACTGCCTGTGGTGTCGCAGTCCCTGCAAAGAGCGCCGCAGTCGCGTCATTCACGGCGGTACCCACCGCAGGCGACATAAACTGGTCGTAGTAGAGCTGGTAATACGACGCATTGGCAACAAGCTGAGCAACCGCTTGCAGGTTCGGATCGGTGACGGCATCTTGCGCCGCTTTGACCGGCGGCAGAGCGACGCCCTTTTGAGCCAGCAGGCGCTGATTGGTAGTATCGGTCAGGAACCTGACGAAATCAACCGCCTCCGGGGGAGCATCTTTGCCGATGCCAAATCCATTGCCACCGCCCAGAACGTCAGTCGGGGCACCCGCGCCCCCTGAAACCGACGGGAAGGGGAAGAAGCCAAACTCCGGTCCCTTCTTATCCGTTGCAGAAGCGGCATCATTGGCTGGCGCCCATTGCCCCATCAACTCCATCGCCGCCTGCCCGTTGCCCATGATGGGCCGCTCATCAGTATCATAGCCCGCGCCCAGAAAACCATTCTGGAACGGATGCAAGTTGATAAGCTGCTGGAGATACTGCCCCGCCTGAACGAATGGCTGGTCAGTAAAAGAGCCACCCTGGCGGCTGTACGCCTTATCGAAGGCCGCCTTGCCGCCCAGGCGCACGGCCAGATACTCCCAGTAGAAGGCGCCCGGCCATTCATCCTTCTCGCCAAGAGCAATTGGCGTAATCCCTGCCGCCTGAAGCTTCCTGACGACATTCAAGAAATCATCCCAGGTCGTGGGAACTTGCGTGATACCAGCTTGCGCAAACAGCGCCTTATTGTACCAGAAACCCACTGCCCCCATATCCCAGGGAACGCCGTAGTAGTGCCCGTTATAGCTGTACAGGTCCAGCCCGGCCTTACCAAAGCTGTCGCCCCACCCACCAGTCTGTAAATCTGAGGTGATGTCTTTCATCAGCCCGGCAGCCGCATATTGCTGCAACACACCCCCGCCCCAACTCTGGAAAATATCGGGAGGAGTGCCCGCCTGCATGGCATTGCTCAGCTTTTGTTTGAACGGATCGTTTTCGATGACAGTAATCTGGATCGTCACATTGGGGTGCATCTGCATGTACTGATTGGCAAGGTTCTGCCAGATCGTCTTGAGCGGGTCAGTGGTACTGATGTGCCACCACGTAATGGTGACTTTGCCCCCGCCGTTGTTGGAAGAACCACCGCCGCAGGCGACCAGAACCAGCATCATGATCGCCAGCAAGGATGAAAGGATGGAATACCGTCTCATGGTCAACTGTGCTCCTTAAAAAGTGAATTGCCACAGTGCACAACACACATCGATGGATCACAGCACATTGCCATGCTCTCCTGGCCGCCAGGATTGGATATAATGAATATCGGGTCGTGGCGACTATGCACCTCGATATGTTTGACAGCGCATCAGGTCAGAGTCGCCGCCTGCTCCTGCTCCTTTCCCCCGATTCGCATCTGAACAACACCACCTTTCGCTGTGCATCCATCGCATCCTGGAGAACCTTCTCCGCTGGATAGGGCACGAGAGAGAACACCTTACACTAGGCTCGCGATGCTGTACGTGGCGGCTGGCACGATTGCCGGATAATCAACTCTGTTGGTAATTCAATCCGCTTCGTGGGGGCATCAGGCTCACTGATATACGTAAAAAGAAGTTGAACCGCTGTGCGCCCCATCTCAGCCAACGGCTGGCGGATGGTAGTAAGCGTCGGATGAACCTGCGCCGCTGCTGGAATATCATCGAACCCCAGGACCGAAAGATCATCAGGAATACTCAGGCCGCGTTCGCGGGCCGCAGCCATCACACCGAAAGCCGAAACATCATTTGAAGCAAAAATCGCCGTTGGCGCAGGCGTAAGATCAAGCAGTTCATTCGCGCAGCGAAAGCTCTGCGGTTGGAGAAAATCGCCCTCGCGGATCAGCGCTGGATCAATGGGCAGGCCAGCATCGCTCAGCGCCTGGCGATACCCCGCCAGCCGATCACGGGCGCAGCCCAGCGTCATATCTCCCGTGATAAAGCCGATACGCCGGTGCCCAAGCTCAATCAGATAGCGCGTCCCGTCATAGCCTCCTTGCCAGTTCGTGGCCCCCACTGAAGGAACATCGAAATCCACCCCCTGGTGATCGACCAGCACATGCGGAAAGCGCCGATGTCGCAAGGTTTCAAGATAGGCTTCTGAGTTACGCGGTAAGACCAGCAAGAGGCCATCAACCAGATTGCGGGTCAGCCTGGTGACGTAGGCCGATTCGCGCCCCTTGCGCCGATGGGTGGTATAGAGCATCAAATCATACTGGCCTGCCGCCAATTCCTCATCCACCCCTCGCGCAATCTCGCCAAAATATTCCACCGTAAGACTATGAACCAGCAGGCCAATGATATTGGATTTCCCACCCGCCAGACTGCGCGCCTGCAAGTTTGCCACATAGCCCAGTTCCGCCATCGCCCGCAGTACCCGCTCACGCTTCTCTGCACTCACGCCTTTATTGTTAATTACCCGCGAGACAGTGGAGTAGGAAACGTTGGCTTCACGCGCCACATCAAAGATCGTCACGTCTTGCGGTGCTGCGAGCGATTTTCGCCCCATAGAGCCTACCTCTTCTTGCAAGCGCTTGCAAACCCTTGATGAGATAATACAGGAGATAGGGGCATTTGTCAAGCCTTTTTCCATGCTCTTTTTAAAATTCAGTCTCTCTTTATACGGGCCGTCGCAAGCGCTCACTAGAGGCGATGAGACAACCTTTTACTACAAAGGACAAACATGGCTGCAAGCGCTTGCATACCACATCCAACTGAAGAGCAGAGGGGGCGTCCCGCCGGTTTTCCAACCACCGTTCGCTGCCCCCGCGAAGAGGCGGGGGGAAACCGGTGGCAGGCCGGCAGGGGCGAGCAAACCGACGCCGGGTTGCGTGAGGCGCTCTTAGCGCCAGCACCGAGGCTGGCCGGGGCGCTGCCATCAGCGGCGCGCGCCAGCGCTCATAAGGAGCAAGTTCCAGAGGAAGAAAAACGCCACGCTGCCGGGGCGCAACGTGGCCTGATACTCTATCTGGTTGAAGCGCCAGCCAGGCGCGGCCAGGTGCTACGGCCAGGGCGGCTTGGGAAACTCTGGATTTTCCTGTGCCGAATAATTTGGATACACCACAATCAGCTTCCCGTTTTGCCATTGAAACAAGAACGCCACCGCGATAGTATTCTCGCCGTCCTTCGCAAATTGCACCGGACCCTGCAAGGTATTAAACGTATCTGCGTGCAGTTCCTGGATCAACTGGGCATTGTTAATACTGTGAATCTTCGTCACAGCCTGCTCCAGCACCTGGCCTACCGAATACGCCTCAACGGTATCAGCGCTAATATCGTTGGGCGTCCCACCGTACTTCGCCACATAATCCTGAACGAACTGAGCGTTTTGAAACGTTTGGGCCTCTGGATACCAGCCACCGTTCGGCACAAACACCCCCTCAGCGAATTGCGGCCCACCCAACGGGCCGGTAAACTGATCGCCCTGGTCAGGGCCAGCCGTCGCAATAATTGCGCGTGGGTTAAAATGCTGCTTCTCAAACTCCTGGATGTAGGCCACACAATCCTGCTGGCCGCCAGTCCCCAGGATTACCACATCTGGATTGGCCTTGATGATCGCGTCAGCTTCCTGAATGTACGTATCATTGGTTGCATTATCTGCCGAATAAATATCGTAATAAACCTTCTGCACCCCGTTTGCATCCAGCAGCGCCTTGGCAGCATCAATCTGGGGTTGGGTAAAGAAATCGTCGCTGCTGGCGTAAGCAACCGTTTTGGGGCGCTGGTCGCGCGGCAAAGACAGGATATAGTACACAAAACTCTTCAAATAGCTGGTCGCAGGCAGCGAGACAGAGAAAAGGTCCTGATATTGCGGCGCGAAGACCGCTGGAGCCGTGCCCGCTCCTTCAATCAAGGCATAGTTATTTTGTGCCGCGACCGCCGATGCCGCTACTGTCAATCTGGTGGAATATGGCCCCACCACCAGATCATCATGGTTCACCGTAATCATCTTCTGATAGTTCTCTGTCACCTTCTCCGGGGTACTATCGTCGGTCAGGAAATCAAACTGCACCGGGCGGCCCAGCAGCCCTCCATGACTGTTCACTTCATCCTGCCAGAGTTGGTAGCCCTGTTGAAGCGCCTTGCCATCATCGGAAAAATCTCCCGAAGTGGAGATCGAAGTCCCGATTTTAACAGGTGTGCCGCTGAGTGCAGGCGCGTTATTCGACAGCGAACACGCCCCCAGGCCAAACACCCCCATACACAGCATCAACCCGATGCACACATGGTTTCTAAGATAAGCGCCAGCTTTGCTCACGTTACGCTCCTTCCCCTGGCTCTCTGGCTGAGTATATCGAAAAAGACACCATCCGTCTTGTTATTGCTGCTGCCAACCAAAGGGGCCAGACACAGAGGGCGGTCGGTCGCGCTCACCGCCTAGCAGTCTCACCGGAGCAGCCCCCTGGCCCAAAAGATTGCCAGGCTGCCTTCCACGTACCGGAGTTGGACGGATGCTCGCAACACTCATCGGCTGCTGGCGATCCTCTCGTACCTTAAAGACCTCCACAGAGGTCAGCAATTGACCGGCAAGCTGCGCCAGCCGCTCCATCTGCCTGGTCGCCTCGTGGGTACTCGCGCTGTTCTGCTGCGCTGTTTCAGACACCTGCTGCATCAACTGCGCAGCCAGCACAGCAGACTGGAAGTGCTGCCTGGCTACCTGGTTAGTTGCTTCAATTTCACTGGCTTGGCGTTCCACCACCGCAAAGATCGTCTCAAGCGCTCTTCCCACTTGCTGCGTCAGATGGCTTCCCGATGCGGCTTCTTGCTCGGTTTCCCGTATCGAGAGCGTAGCCGTCTGAATATCCTCAAGCACGGAGCGCAGCAGTTGCCCGATCATCATCGCCTGCTCCCGCGAACGCTCGGCCAGGCGCCGAATATCGGCAGCCACCGCCCCAAATCCTTTCCCATTCTCGCCAGCCATCGCGGCCTGAATGGCCGCGTCCAGAGCCAGGCGATTCGTCTGATGAGCAATACTGGTGATAGCCTCGACAATATCGTTAATCTCGCGTGAGCGATCCCCCAACGTCGAGACCTTCAGCGAAGTCGCGCGAATGTTATTGTTGATGCGCTCCATCCCCTCAAAGGTCTGCTGAAGCGCATTCCGGCCCCCCTGAGCGATCTGGCGCGCCTGAACCGCAATGCTGCTCAAGCCCTGCGCGCGCTCGGCAACTTCACGGCTGGAGGTCGCCATCCGCTCCATCTCGGCAGTAGCTCTGGAAACATGCTGAATCTGGAGATCAGCGCGATCCACCAGTTGCTCAACATAGCTGAAAAGCTGCAATATCGCCTGCTGCACCCCGCGCGCCAGGGTCTTCACATTCACCACCAGGGTACTCAAGTCCTCAGCCATCAAATTGAACGAAGACGCCAGCATCCCCAACTCATTCGACTCCACCTCAGCCTGTATCCGCAAATCCCCTTCACCCGCGCCGCTCACCTCATGGATCAGCTTCTCAATATGCGCCTGCAAGTCGGCGTGCCGCGACTGCGCCTCCTGCATCAGATGCACAATGAAATCCAGCATGCCATTCATCGATTTGGCAACCTGATAGATTTCGTCGTTCCCCTGGATGTCAGCGCGCATTCTGGTCTCCCCCTGAGCAATGCGCTTCGTCAGGGCGACCAGGCGATTCAAAGGCGTCACAATCGTGGAATTGACCAGAAAACCCGCAGCAGCAACGGCCAGCAGCGTAAACAGCACAGCCGCCCCTGTATAGATAAGCAAAGGATTCTTCAGCGAGGGTCCAACCTGCGTGACCGCCGTACCCATCTCAGTCGCCGTATCCACCACCTGCTGCCAGTGGTTTTTCAAATGGAGAAAATCAAGATTGGCCTGATACAAATCCGCATAGGTCGTGAAATAATCAGGCTTGGGCTGCTCAAGCTCAGCCAGCACCTTATCCTGCACCTGCTGATAGGCGCGCCAGTCCGTATTTATGACCGCATTCAACGCGGCTTGCTGATCTCCGATTACCTGGCGGCCCTGGTCGGGGGTATCGCTCGTCAGAATATTGCGAATCGTACTCATATTGTCGGAAGTCGCAATTTCATAGTTCTGCTGATAGCTGATAAGTGACTGAGCAAATTCAATCTCAAGGGCAGCCACATCAGCGCTCGTCAGTTCTCCTGATGCCAGCAGCGATGGGTCTTTCGCCAGCGCCGGACTGTTCTGCGCAAAGACTTGAGCAAACCGCGCCTGGAGGAGCGCATTCATCCGCTCCAGGTTTGCCTGCTCTCGCGTAGCAATATTCTGCGCGTCAAAGCTGGTTTGCACCGCCTGGCCGCGTACCCCGATGGACTGAAGATAAAAACTGCCCAGCAGCACAATCACCAGAATCGGGATAACCGTCATGATAGCAAAAACGATGACCAGCCGCCGGAATATCGGAATATTGCTAATAAACCGAAACATGTCCGCATCCACCCTTTCTCAGACAGAATTTCTGGATGTCACCTACATTGGCGTCAGCCCCTAAAAAAAGCGCGTTAGATAACGAATCCGGCTGCATGAAGCTCTTGAAGCACCCTGATAATCACTTCAGGCGGCTTATGCAAAAGGATCATAATCTCCTCGATAGTTCTTCGGCCATCAATCAGGGTATACACCTGCCGATGCTCGCGCGAGGGGAACATACGTAACGGCACATCCTTCCCTTTCTCCGTGCGGCGAGGAATAGCCCGCATCTGATTCTTCCATGCCGCCGACAGCAATGCTGCCGGATCGCGCCGCTGCTCGTCTCGTGCCTGTTCAGGAGGTACGGGGGCTGGTGGTAATGGACGCGATACCTCCGGGGGTGCTGCCTCTGGCGAGGGAGCGCCCTCCTCTTCCAGATGCCATTCCAGCGCCCCCTGATTGCTTAACCAGCGAGTGGCCTCATCATTGCTCAGCAATACCCGCCCGTCGGCTTTATTACGTATCACGCACGTTACCACGACCCCTTTATCAAGGTGAAACTGTCCCAACCAGGGCGATTCATCTGGCCCTGGAGCCTCAATGACGAGTACGCCGCTCTGCTTGGAAGTGCGCAACAACTGCAAGAGAAAGGAGAGGTTTTTTGTAAACACCTCAACCCCTTCATAGATAGAACGCTCTGCACATCCACTGGCGGATGTTTAGGCACCAGAAGCGTCCCTGTCAAGGGGGGTGCGCCATGTACCTCTGTTCCATTCGCATCCCCGCGATGCTCCACTGGCTGTTTCCACATGAACGGATGCCAGTCTATCTTGTCAGGAAGGAATGGTCAAGAAGCAATAGGCAAATAGTCCTATATGAGAATCCAGATGTGGAGTACCAGCTTCCGTGCTGGCAAACGCCAGGCTGCGGCAAGCCTGGCAACCTGCTCATACTCTCTCAGAGGACGTTATTGAGCGCCATCAGGCGAATCTCGGTCATATCTTCTATCGCGTACTTTAGCCCCTCGCGCCCCAACCCCGACTCCTTGACCCCGCCATAGGGCATATGATCGATGCGATAGCCAGAGATGTCATTGATAATCACCCCGCCAACCTCCAGCTCATTGAAAGCCTGGAAAGCATGCTGAAGGTTGTGCGTGAAGACTCCGGCCTGCAAGCCGTAAGCAGAATCATTCACCGCCTTGAGCGCCTCGTTAAAATCCCCGAACGGAAAGACATCAACTATCGGCGCAAAAACCTCGCGGCTGCACACTTTGCTTTCATGCTTCACATTCGTCAGGATGGTTGGCAGGAAGAAATAGCCCTGCCGCCTGCCGCCAGTGATAATCGTCGCGCCTTCGTTCACCGCCTCTTGCACCCATTGCTCAGTGCGATTCAGCGCCTTCTCATCGATCATCGGGCCAACATCGGTGGCCTCATCCAGCGGATCGCCCAGCTTCAGCGCCTCGGTATGGGCCTTGAGTTTGGCAAGAAATGGCTCGGCAACCGCCTCATGCACATAGACCCGCTGGACAGAGATACAGGTCTGCCCGGCATAAGAGAAGCCCCCCGTACTGATGCGTTTGGCGGCGAAATCCAGATCAGCATCCTGGTCCACAATCACCGCCGCATTCCCACCCAGCTCCAGCACCACTTTCTTCTTGCCAGCCATCGCTTTCATGCGCCAGCCAACATCCATCGAGCCAGTAAACGTCAGCAGTTTGAAACGCTCATCCTGCACCAGACGATCCCCCTGGCTGCGACTGGTCGGCACCACATTCACCGCCCCCGCTGGTACGCCCGCGTCGGCGATAATATGTGCCACCGTCAACATCGTCAGCGGGTCCGCCGAAGGCGGCTTCAGCAAAATGGAACAACCGGCAGCAAGCGCTGGAGCAATCTTATGGGCCGCCAGATTCAGCGGGAAATTAAACGGCGAAATGCCCAGCACCGGGCCAACCGGCACGCGCCGCGTGATGCCAAGCCGTCCCTTGCTCGAAGCCATCAAATCAAGCGGGATCACCTCGCCGCCAAGGCGCTCAGCCTCGATGGACGCCTGGCGGAAGGTAAAAATCGCGCGCTCAGTCTCGATACGGGCGTCGCGGATCGGCTTGCCCGCTTCCAACGCCATCAGCCGCGCAATCTCCTCCTTCTGCTTGCTGATGCCCTCGGCAATAGCGCGCAAAATGGCTGCGCGCTCGTAGGCAGGAAGCCTGCGCGTCACCTCGAAGGCGCGCACCGTTGCCTGCACTGCCTCTTCCAGCGTCGCCGCATCAGCCTGATACGTGCGCCCAACCAGTTCTCCTGTCGCGGGGCTGATAACATCCAGTGGTTCGCCTGCCTCTCTCCAGGCGCCCCCAATCAAAAGTGGATAGGTAGGAACCATTGTCGTCGCCATGCTGCGCTCCCCCAGGATTTAGGATAACTTGCTCCGCATCCAATCAGCCTGCTGGGGCCGATACTTATATGGAATATTGTTGCAAACGTGATTGCCATCGTCAAACATCCATAGATCAGTCGGCCCGCCCGCCTCCGCCGCCATCTGCTCCGCGTCTTCCGCCGGAAAGAGACGATCCAGGCGGCCCATCACGATGAGCAGCGGGCAGGTGATCTTGCCCATCACGCCCTGAAGATCAAACTGCTGCAACCGGGCGCGCGCCGTTTGCTCGTCGGGCGCCTTCAGGCGATAGATAAAGGCTTCCTGGGTCAAGAGCGGGTAGCGATCAAAGTGCTTCGCCAGGCTATAGCCTGACGCCAGACTGATTACCGCCTTGATGCGAGGTTCAAAAGCGGCAGCACGCGCCGCGAAGTAGCCGCCCAGGCTCACCCCCATCAGACCAACGCGGCCAGCATCCACATCCGCGCGCTGCTCCAGATACTCCAGCACCGCGCGCATCGGCACCTCAGCATCATGGCGCAGCGGATAAGCCGACTCCAGTTCCCCCTGCCCCGGCCCATCAATCGCCAGCACCGCCATCCCGCGCCGCAGAAAATCATCCCCGTAAAAGTGCAGTTCTTCCTTCACCGAATCCAGGCCAGGGCTGAGGACCACCACCGGAGGTCTGGGCGTATGCCAGGGCTTGCGCAGAATGCCCGCGATAGCCGTGCTGCCCTCGTAGGGGATCGCCACCTTCTCGCCGGGGAAATCAAAATAGGGCAGCGCCCGCTGGTAGACCTGCGCCACGCGCTCGTGTGCTGCGCGCAATACATCCGGCCTCTGCACGAACATGAACTTGCCGAAGTGATAGCACAGCGCGGCATGCAGATAGTGCGCTGCCGCCGACTCATAATATCTGCGCGCCTCGGCCTCTTCGCCCATCTGCTGGTGCATCGCGCCGCAGGCGGACCACTCCTGGCTCCAATCGTCCCAACGAGTGACACGCTTCGTGATACGCTGCAAATCATTGGGATCGACCCCATTGGCAAGAAAGCGCGGCGCCCAGTTATCAATCGCCATCTGCACCCGTTCTTCGACTGGCATAGACTCTTCCTTTCGCTGCTCAGGCTCCAGACAATGTTCCACCGAGATAGAGGTGGCCGATCTCTGGATTGTCCAGAATCTCCTGATGTGTGCCCTCCAGCCGGACCTGCCCGCTCTCCATCACCACCCCATGCGTCGAGAGCGTCAAGCCGGCGCGCACATTTTGTTCAACCAGCAGCACCGTCTTGCCAGTCTGCTGCATCAAAGACACTGTGCCAAGCACCTGCTTCAGCGTCTGCGGGTCCAGCCCCATCGAGGGTTCATCCAGCAGGATCAATTTTGGCTCCAACATCAAACAGCGCGCAAACTCAACCAGCCGCTGCTGCCCACCGGAAAGGCTGCCAGCCTTCTCCCTGGCGCGCTCTCTGACTATCGGAAAAAGCTCCTCAATCTCGCCCAGACGGCGATTCACCAGCGCGTGGTCATGCAGCATATAGCCGCCGAGCTTCACGTTCTCTGCCACTGTCATATCGGTAAACAGGCTGTGGTTCTGCGGCACCTGCACAATCCCGCGCGCCAGAATCTTGCGTGGACTCAGCCCGGCTATCGAGCGGCCATAAAAGAGTACCTCGCCACGACGCGGTCTTAACAGCCCACTGATGACCCGCAAGACTGTTGACTTTCCGGCGCCGTTGGGGCCAACAATGCAGGTAATCGATCCCTGTTCAACGACCAGATGAACGCCCTTGAGGACATCGCCTCCCCCGTATCCCGCCACCACATCGCGCAGTTCCAGCAGCGGGGAAGACACTGGCTGCGCGTGTGCTTCAATCTCAATGCTCATGTCACCGTCCTCAAGCCCCTAAGTAGGCTTCCAACACCGCCGGATTGTTGCGCACCTCGCCGGGCGTTCCCTCAGCGATCTTCGTTCCACGATGCAGCACCATCACTGTATCGCACAGGCCCATTACAAACTCCATATTATGCTCAACCACCAGAAAGGTCACACCGCGTTGATTGAGCGCGCGAATGCGCTCGGCCAGATGCTGAATCATCACGGGGTTGACACCGCCAGCAGGCTCATCCAACAAAATCACCTGCGGCTCTGCAATCAAAATAAAAGCAAACTCCAGCAGCTTTTTCTGCCCATAGGAGAGATTACCCGCTGGCATATCCTTGAGCCGGGTAATACCCACAAAGTCTAACAGCTCCAGGGCGCGGCGCTGCTCGTGAGACGAACTCCAGCGGCCAAGCACCCCCCCGGCGTTTCGACGCTGCGCGGCAACGTGCATATTCTCCAGCACCGTCAGCCTTGGAAAAATGCGCGTCAGTTGGAACGTGCGGCCAATGCCCAAGCGAAACACCCTGTCCGGCGTCAAGTTAGTAATCAGCTTCCCCTGAAAGGAAACACTCCCGCTGTCCAGGCGCTCATAGCCGGTAATGACATTAAAGAGCGTCGTTTTGCCCGACCCATTCGGACCGATCAACCCGGTAATCTTCCCCTGTTCGACGGTGATCGAACAGGCGTCCAGCGCCTGAATGCCGCCAAAGGCTTTGGAGGCGTTCTGCACTTCCAACATACTCATCGGTTAACCCCTTCGCCTGACTCTGCCTGCTCCACCGCGACTGGGGCTGTTTGTTTCGATAGCTCAAGAGAGTCAGCAGGCATTCCCTGCTCCTCACGGCTGGCGAGCAAACCCATCCACCACTTGCGCAGCGTCGGCACAATGCCCTCCGGCAGCAAGAGAATGACGACCAGGAACAGGGCACCATAGATGATGAGATAATAGCCGCCGGGGCTGGTGCTGTTTTCGATGAAAGACAACGAGTTAAACTGGAGCCTGGCCCACTCGATAATCAGCGCCCCGATAATGGGGCCTGAGAGCGTTCCCAGGCCACCCATAAACGCCATCAGGGCCAGCGAGATGTCATTGAGCGGATCAAAAGCCGACTGCGGAAAGACCGAGCCGAGCGAATAGCCCCACACGCCGCCGAGCATCCCAGCAAAGATCGCAGAGATCACATAAGCAATCAGCTTGTATGGCCCTGTCCTGACCCCCAACCCCAGCGCCCGATCTTCATCGTCACGAATTGCCAGCAGACCCAGCCCATATTTCGAGTGGCGCACCCACCAGGACACCGCCAGGGCCAGCACCAGGATCACCAGCATAGCGTAGTAAAACGGGAAATTATAGAACGGGTACACCCAGCTAGGATACGGAAACTCCAACCCCTTGGTGCCATTGGTAAGATTGCCGACATTGTTTTCGGCCAGCAGTTGAAAAATAAAGAAGATAGCAATGGTAATCACAATGAAGGTATGACGCCGGGTGTGCAGGGCAATCCACCCAACCGGCACAGCGACCAGGCCAGCAATCAAGCCAGCCAGCGGAACAAGCAGGAAGGGCGTATAGTCCACTGGAATAGTGAGAAACAGAATAGAAACATCTCCCCCGCCCGTCCCGATAAGCTGAGGCCCGATATGCCAGCGCTCGCACAGAATACCCAGCGCGTAGGCCCCGGTGCCAAAGAACGCGGCATGCCCCAGCGCAATATAGCCCGTATAGCCTGAGAAGATATTCCAGGCAGTGGCCCAGGCGGCAAACATGAGGGCATAGACGGCAACACCAGTCGTTGTCGTATCAGGAGAGATCAGCGGTGGAAAAACCACGCCAATAACAAGCAGCGCCAGCAGCCCCACAACTTTGATGGCGATTACTGCCGCCTTTGGCAGCCCTGCCCGGTCTGTCATGTCGCGCGCAGGCAGCCTCAAGGCTTTGAGTAGTTTCATTGCTTTCTTCCTTCACGCTGCCCAAAGATACCCTGGGGGCGAAATAACAGCAGGACAACCAGCAAGGCGTAGAAAACTGTGCTGGACCAGGCAGGAGACCAGACAACCGCCGTGACATCGCCGATGATGAGCAGGGCCAGAGAGCCAACCAGGGCGCCTCTGAGGCTGCCCATGCCTCCCAGGACAATAATCACCAGCAGACGCGAGATCAGATCATAGGAATCGTTGGGGATGAACGGCCTGGTCGTGCCGAAGGCCATCCCTCCGGCAGCGGTAACGGCTACCCCAATCCCAAACGTGATGGCCGAGATGCGCTCGACATTGATGCCGATCAGTTCAGCCGCCGTGCGGTTTTGCATAGAGGCGCGCAGACTTCGGCCAAACTCCGTGCGATACAAGAGCCAGTACAGACCCGCCAGCAAGACAACGCTTAATGCAAAGGTAAACACATAGGCATAGGTCAGATAGAACGGTTGCCCGCCAAAACTGCCAACGAGAAATGAATCAGTAATATACCAGGCATGCAGCGTCACCGGGGTATTGGAGAAGGTGAGAATCAGCACGCCCTCAATAATCAACGCGACCGCATACGTCACCAGGATAGAGAACATCGTGCGCTCGCGCTTGAGCGGGCGAATCACCAGCAGTTCAATGACGACCCCGATAATAAACATGATGGGCATCGTCAGCAGCAGGCCAACGAACAGATCAATATGATAACTCTGCATCAACAGATAGCTCAAATACGCCCCCAAAATCACCAGCGCTCCCTGAGCAATGTTAATGATTTCCATGACGCCAAAGATCAGCGATAGCCCCGATGCCATCAGGGCATAGACGCTGCCGCTCAATAACCCCAGAATGATTCCTTCAATGATCGTACCTATGCTTACCATACTCATACCTGCTCGCTGACCCGGAGAGTCTGCCCTGGAGCGGCTGAACCGCGCCGGAGCGAAAGCTCCTCTAGAGCTGCGCTGCCGTCGGGCAATGCGCGTTTTGCGCACCGCCCGGCTGCGCACAGTTCAGCCATATTGATTCCTGGCTGGAAGGATAGTTCGGCTTAGCTTGTCGGCCACTGGGGTTTGGGGAACTCCAGCTTCGCTCCACCCACAATCCCTGCTGGATAGACCGGGAGATAGTTCCCGCCCTGCCATTGGAACAGATAGGCCATCGCTGCCGTATTTTCGCCGTCAGAGGCAAACTTCACATCGCCCTGAACAGTTTTGTACGTGTGACCGCTGTGCAGTTCTTTCAGCAGCGCAGCGTTGTCGATGCTCCCAGCATTCGTCAGCGCCTGAGCAAGCACCTCTCCCGCTGAGTAGGCTTCCGCCACATCGGCGCTGATGCCATCGTAGGTGCCGCCATAGGTCGCTACGTACTCCTGGACCATCTGGGCGTTGCCGGGATTGTTGGCCTCTGGATACCAGCCATTGGGAACCAGAATGCCTTCAGACGCGCTGCCAACCGCGTTGGTAAATGCAGAACCCTGGTCGGGGCCTGCCGTAGCAATAATGGCCTCTGGATTATAGTGCTGCGCCCGGAAGGCATTGATTTCAGCAACAATATCGGGAAGCATGGTGCCCAGAATGTCCACCTGGGCGTTCGATTGAATGATCCTGGCCGCAATCGGCGAGAAGTCGGTGGTTTCAGCCGAATAGACGTTGTAATCCACTGTCTTGAATCCAGCCGCTTCCAGCTTCTGCCGCGCAAGGTCCACCTGCGGCTGAGTAAAGGGATCATCCTCCGTCTCATAGGCTATCGTCGTTGTCTTCGGGGCATTGGCGATCAGCCAGTCTGCAAAACTGAGGAGATTGTTCGCCACCGGCAGGGAGACATCGAAAACATTGTCCAGCCCCTGCTGGAACACCGAGGGGGCGCCGCCAGCGCCTTCTATCATCGCGTACTTATAGCGGTTGACAGCGGCTGATGCCGGTTTCGTCAGCAAGCTGGAGTACGGCCCCAACACCAGATCAACCTTATCCTGGCTGATGAGCGTATTGTAGTTCGTAACAACCTGCGTAGGATCGCTGGTATCGTCAAGGATGGTGAGTTCGACCTTGCGGCCAAGGATACCGCCAGCCTTGTTCACATCGTTTGCCCAGAGCGTGTAGCCCTGCTTAAACGCCTGCCCATCCGCCGAGAAATCTCCAGTGAGTGAGAGAGAGATGCCAATCTTAATTGGCCCTGAAGTCGTGGGGGTGTTGCTGGGGGAAGTTGTATTCCCGCACGCAGCCAGCGCCATAACCACCAGGCCAAACGCTCCAGCGAGGTAGAGCATGTTCCTAAGCCACAAGATGTGTCTTCCACTCATGATCGTTTCTACCTTTCAAAAACGCCTAAAAATGGGTTGATTGCTGTCCTGACAACGATAAAAACCGATGCTATTGAAACTATTCTTCACCTCCTTGCTTAAAATACACTATCCTCCCCAGTCACACACGGCGCATAGAATAACAGAGTTACAATGCCGTTGTAAAGGCTGAGTGAGTGCTACAACGCCGCTCTCTACTCCAGCAGCCCCAGCGGCTCCTCGATCACATCCGCCAGAGCCGAGAGAAACTGCGCTCCCCGCGCGCCATCCACGGCGCGGTGATCGCAGGAGAGACTCAACATCATGGTTGGCTGCACCTGCGGCTGACCATGCACCGGCACCACGCGCGGCGCAATGCGACCAACTGCCAGGATCGCCACCTGGGGCGGGTTGAGAATGGCCGTAAAGGCATCGACTCCATACATGCCCAGATTGCTGATCGTAAACGTCCCGCCGCGCACATCCTCTGGCCGCAGCTTGCCCGCCTGAGCGCGCGTCACCACATCCTGCCGTCGCTCGCTGAGCGCGCGCAGATTCAGCAGATCAGCCTGATGAATGACTGGAACCACTACCCCTTCTTCCGTCGCCACCGCGATCCCAACATGCACTTCATTGTTCGGGATGATCTTGCCATCGCTCCACGACACATTCAGACGTGGATGCTCGCGCAGCAGAGCCGCCACCAGCTTCACCAGCAGATCAGTGTAGGTAATGTTGGCTCCAAAGCGCTTCTGGGCGTGTTCGCGCCAGTCAGATAAGCGCTGTGCCTGCACCTCGCGCATCAGATAAAAATGCGGCGCGCTTATCCAGCTTTGCGTCGTGCGCTCCGCCATAATGCGCCAGGCGTTGCTCATCGCCAGCCCATCGCTCCTGCCCGGCAGCGCCGGGGCAGTTTCCGCTGCGCGCAGCGCCGCCAGCACATCAGCAGCCAGCACCGCGCCCTCCGGCCCCGTCCCCTGGAGCGCCGCCACATCTTGCCCATGCTCTGCTGCCAGCCGCCGCGCCTTGGGCGACGCTGGCGTCAGGCGCGCGCTACCTGCTGCGTCGCTCGCGCTCTGCCGCTGGAGATACGTCTGCACATCGGCTTTCTGCACACGCTTCCCCGCCGCTGCGATGGCGCTCACATCAATATGATGCTCGGCAGCCATCCGCGCTGCCAGCGGGCTAATGGCCCTGGATGAGCGCGCCGCTTCGCCGGAACGCTGCGCTGGCGCGGCAGCCGCCGGGGCTGGCACAGCGCCTCCCGCCGCTGGCCCATTGGCACGCGGCGTGACGCCATCGGTGCCGCCCTCTTTGGGCAATGCCTCATTTAGCGACAGGATCAGCGCAATCGTCTGCCCCACCGGAACCACATCCCCTGGCGCAGCGGTCACGTTAACCAGCACACCAGAGGTCGGCGCTTCAATTTCCACCTTCGCCTTATCGGTCTCAATCTCGGCCAGCGGCTCGCCTTTGGTGATCGCCTCACCCTCGCGCTTGAGCCACTGCACCAGGATGGCCGTATCCTGCGCCATCCCCAGCGCGGGCATAATTACATTCGTCGCCATACGAGGCTGCCCTTATCCCTTCGCCGGAACGCTCTGATCCTTTATCGCTTGCGGATAATGACCGTTGGCAGCGATGTTCAGGTGCGATTGCACTTCGCGCGTCGTCGGCAGAGGGCCAGTAACGGTATAGTAGCGCACGCCCGCCACCAGCAGTTCCTCTGCGGGGAAGCGCGTAATCACTTCGCAGCCCTCCCTGGTCACGACAAGCTGCTCCTCGATGCGGGCCGCCGTCCAGCCATCGGACGCGGGCCAGAACGTCTCCAGCGCGAAGACCATCCCCTCCTCAATCACCTCTGGATGATCCAGCGAGACCAGTCGGCTAAAGACCGGCTTCTCCCAGATCGCCAGGCCCACCCCATGCCCATACTGAAGCGCGAACGCCGCCTCCTCATTGGGGAAGCCAAACTCCTCAGCCTTCGGCCACAGCTTCACCACATCAGCCGTCGTCACACCCGGCTTGATCGCGGCAATCGCCCGGTCCAGAATCTCGCGGCAATATTTATAGGCATCCACCATCGCCTGCGACGCGCTGCCAACAGCAAACGTGCGGTAATAGCAGGTGCGATAGCCCATATAGCTATGCAGAATATCGAAGTACGCCGGATCGCCAGGCCGCAGCGCGCGGTCACTATACACATGCGGATGCGGGCTGCACCGCTCGCCAGAGATAGCGTTCACGCCCTCCACATGCTCCGACCCCATATCGTAGAGGATTTTGCTGACCAGCCCCACGCACTCGTTCTCGCGCACGCCCGGCTTCATAAAGCGATAGAGTTCGTCATACGCCGCATCCACCATCATGCAGGCCGTATTGAGCAGCGTAATCTCATCGCGCGTCTTAATCACGCGCGCCTGCTGCATCAACTGCTGCCCATCCACTACCTTGATGCCTTCCGCCTGCAAGGCCAGCAGCACTGGTATCTCTACGGCGTCCACTCCCACCGGCTCATGAAGCAGCCCGCGCTGTTCCAGCTCGATGCGAATCTTGCGCGCCACATCTTCTGCTCGTCCCGCCTCCGGGGACATCGCGCCGCGCAGCATCGAAATCCCGGCGCGTGAGCGCTCGCCCAGCCAGGGACAATACAACTGGTGGTGACGCGCCGCCGAGCCAAAATCCCACAAAATCGGCTCGGCATCCTGCGGCAGCAGCGTGAAGCGCGCGAGTTTATCCATCGCCCAGGTGCCGATATGCGTTGCCGTGATATAGCGCACATTGTTCATATCGAAGCACAGCAGCGCGCCCAGATTCGACTCTTTGAGCAGCTTCTTGATGCGCGCCAGCCGCTGATTACGCAGCCGCTCAAAGTCGACGCGCTCTTCCCAATCAACGCCCATCAGGCCATACGTTTTGAGTGCCATATGCTGCTCCCTTCGTTTCTTGGTCTAGGCTCGTCCGCAGAGTGTTTTCGCCATGTCAGTGACCGTCTGCGCCGTTGGAACCGTCAAATCTTCCAGCACAGGCGAGAAAGGCACTGGAACATTCATCGCGCCTATCCGCTTGACGGGCGCATCCAGATAATAGAAAGCCCCATCAGCAATGACCGAGGCGATTTCAGCCGTCACGCCGTATTGCTCGTAGCCCTCATCCACGACGATAGCGCGGCTGGTCTTCTTCGCGGATTCAATCAACGCTTGCTTATCAAGGGGCACCGTCGTGCGCGGATCAATAACCTCAGCGCTGATACCCAGGGCTGCCAGCAGCTCAGCCGCCTCCAGCGCTACCTGCACCATACTGCTCGTGGCAACAATCGTAATATCCGTCCCGGCCCGCTTGATGTCGGCCACACCAAAGGGGATCGTGTAGTCCTCATCGGGCACCATGCCTTTGAGTTGATACATCATCTTGTCTTCAAAAAAGACCACCGGATTCTCATCGCGGATCGCCGTTTTCAGCAGGCCCTTGGCGTCGTAGGGCGTCGAGGGCAGCGCCACCTTTAGGCCGGGGATATGGCTCACCCAGGCATGCAAACTCTGGCTGTGCTGCGCGGCAGAGCGCCGCGTAGCGCCCAGCGTCGTCCGCACCACCATTGGCACTTTGAGCTTGCCGCCCGACATATAGTGAATCTTCGCGGCCTGATTGGCAATCTGGTCCATCGTCAGCCCGATGAAGTCGCCAAACATAATATCCACCACCGGGCGCATGCCGGTCATCGCGCCGCCCACGCCCAGACCAACAATTCCGGCCTCAGAGATTGGCGAATCAATCACCCGCGACGGCCCAAACTCATCCACCAGCCCCGTCAGCACCTTGAACGCTGTCCCTGCCTCGGCCACATCCTCGCCAATCACAAAGACGCGCGGATCGCGGCGCATCTCTTCGGCCAGCGCCTCACGAATCGCCTTGCCAAATGTGGTCTCGTGCATCTGCTGGCCCAAACGCTGGCCGGGCGTCACACTGCTAAGCGTAGACATGCTGATCCACCTCATCTGGGTCTGGATAGGGCGCATTCAGCGCAAATTCGACTCCCGCTGCAATTTCAGCCCGTACCTGCTGCTCGATCTCTTCAAACACGCCAGCCTTCACTACCTGCTGCGCAATCAGCCGTTCTGAGAGCAGCTTCAGCGGATCACGATGGGTGCGCCATTCCTGTTCCTCTTCTTTCGAGCGGTAATAAGCGCGCTGAATATCGCCAACGTGGTGCCCATAGTAGCGATACGTGTTGCAGAGCAGGAAAGACGGCCCTTTGCCGCGCCGCGCCCGTTCCACCAGCCGCTGGGCAGCGGCGTAAACAACCATCACATCCTGGCCGTCCACCTCTTCGGTATGGATGCCAAAGGCTTTGGGCCGGGCGCTGATCTCGCCTGCGGCGGTCTCGCCAATCGGGGTGTATTCGGTGTAAAGGTTGTTTTCACAGACGTAGATCACCGGCAGCTTCCAGAGCGCGGCCATATTCATCGCCTCGTACAACACGCCCTGGCCGAGCGCCCCATCGCCAAAGAAGCAGACCGTCACCTGATCGCTGCCGCGCATCTTGCTCGACATGGCCGCGCCAGTCGCCAGCGCCGCGCTGCCCCCCACAATCGCGTTCGCCCCCAGATTGCCCACATCCTGATCCGCGATGTGCATCGAGCCGCCCTTGCCCCGGCAGTATCCTGCCGCCTTGCCAAGCAGCTCGGCAAACATCCTATCCACCGCCGCGCCTTTTGCCAGGCAGTGCCCGTGCCCGCGATGGGTGCTGGTAATGTAATCATCGCGCCGCAATGCTTGACAGACCCCAACAGCTACGGCTTCCTCGCCGCTGTACAAATGGGCCAGCCCCGGCATCCTGGCGCTGGTATACAATTCATTGACCTGCTCTTCAAAAAGGCGGATGGTCAGCATCTGCCGGTACATCAGCAACCACCGGTCACGCTCTCTGGCAAGCGACCCCGGCTCCAGGTCTTTGGTGGTGGATGTGCGCGCGTGTGGCATCACTCTTCTCCGTTGTCTTCGACGATACGTACTACGCTGGACGATCACCGCTGCGAGGCGGTACGCCTTGAACACCAGCCATCCTCGCCAGAACCTCAAAGAGAATGGCAAAATCTTCCTTTGCCAGCCCCATCGCGCGCGCCGCCGTCAGCAATTCATTAGTAATCGCCACAGTCGGCAGAGGCACATCGAGTTGCCGCCCCATTTCAAGCGCCAGCAGCAGGTCTTTCTGCATCATATTCACGTCGAACCAGGCTTCAGCAGGCATCTCCTGAACGAACGGCGCGCGATATTTTAAGGAAGGCGAAGCAATCACGCTGTTGAGCATCGCCTCCATCGCCACCTCGCGCGGAATACCGCCCTTCTCCGCCAGCAGCAGCCCTTCAGAAAAAGCGAGCAGTTGCACCGGCAGGCTAAGGTTGATCGCAACCTTCATCAAGATCGCCTGACCGTTCCCGCCCATATACGTCACCTTGGGGCCGATAGCGAGCAGAATCGGCCTGACCCTTTCAAACACCTCCCGGTTGCCGCCAACCATCAGCGAAAGATTGCCCTGTTCCAGCGTAATCACACTGCCAGAGACCGGCACATCCAGCATCTCTGCGCCTACCGACGCCACACGCGCCGCAAGCGCGCGCGTGAACGCCGGGCTGACGGTACTCATATCGCAATACACCTTGCCTGGCCCCAACCCGGCGAGCAGGCCATCCGGCCCCTCAACGATTGCTTGCAGCGCGGCAGTATTCGTCACCATGCTAAAGATCACATCCGCCGCCGCAGCAACCTGGCGCGGCGTCTCTCCCCACTGCATACCCATATCGAGCAGCCATTGTGCCTTCGTTCTGGTGCGGTTATACCCAATCACCGAATGCCCGGCATCAAGCAGGCGCTTAGTAATGCGGCCTCCCATCGTCCCCAGGCCAATAAAACCAAGACGAGCCATAGCAACCTCCCAAAAGCAGGTGGTTAATCTTTCTGAGCCGTTGCGGCCTCGACATCTGTACGAACTTGCTGCAAGTGCGCGCGCATCGCCTCACGCGCCGCTTGCGCGTCATGGCGCCTCACTGCATCCAGAAGCTGCTTATGATGCACCTGCCCACGCGCGGAGCCGCCAGGAACCGAAAAGATTTGTTTGCGCTGTTCGCTGAGCAGATCAACAATGGAATCCACGAGCGTCAGCAGCAGCGGGTTGTGCGTCGCCTTCGCCAGCGCCCGATGAAAATCATTGTCCGCCGCGATATATCGATCCGCGTGATACAGGTTGGCATCCATGATGTCTACCTTCTCCTGAAGCACTTGAATATGTTCTTCAGTGGCCCGCGCAGCGGCCAGCGCCGCAATCTCTGGCTCAAAGATTTCGCGCACCTCGACCAGACTCGCCGCGTTCCCCGCCTGGCCGACTCTTACCATCAAATCCAATGAGTCTCGCATCGCCTGCGAGGTTCCGTCAATCACAATGGTGCCACGCCCTGGGCGCAGATCAACCAGTCCCTTTTGCGCGAGCGTCTTCATGGCTTCTCGCACTGCCGTTCGGCTGGCATGAAACTGCTCAGCCAGTTCGCGCTCAGTCGGCAGGCGATCTCCACTGTGCAGCTTGCCGCTCAAAATAAGCTGCTCGATCTGTTCCGCTATCTGCTCATACACCTTGCTGGAGCGAATAGGATTATACATGTTCCCCCGTCACAGGCCAGAAAACCTCATCACCTTGGTATGATGAACCGACAAAGTTCCAGTACCAGGAAGGTACCATACCGCCTTCCCCCTGTCAATCCTTTTTTGGATGAAAACCAGCGCAATGACAAAAATTCGCCAGAGGTGGTCGAAGTGATCCAACTCCACAGGGGAAGCCAGACCACTTCGACTACTCAGATGCTCCACCCCACCCAGGCAATCATTCCAGCGCAGCCACCCTCAATTCAACAGCATCTGTTCGACAACCCTCGAACCGCGATGGCGCAGCAGCCGTATCTCACCCTGCACAATCCAGGCAGCCGCCACAGAAGCCCGACCTGCCCGCTGCTTCAGCATCTCATACATCAGCCCAAACTGCCTGCACTGCCCGGCCAGCAGCGCCAGATACTCCTCACCCGGCGGCACAAGCGCCGCCGCCTCCAGCGCATCTACCGCCCCCCAGAGCGCCTGCCGCAGCAGGCGATCTATCCCCGGCTGGCCTTGCAAGCAGCGCCGCGCCGTTTCCTGCGCGCAGGTAAGCCGCTGCTGCTGCTCCGCCAACGGCTTAGGAACCAGCCGCCGCCGCTCCGGCGGCAGCGCCAGATCATCTTCAACGGCTCCCAGCACGCGCTCAAAAACCTGCTGCACATAGCCGCGCACATCAAGATCGATCTGAGCCAACAGCTTTGCCGCCACCTGCCAGGCAGCGCCGCTCGTACCGCCCGCCGTGCTGGCCGGAGTGGGCGTACTGCCAGTTTTCCAACCGGCAGGGGTAGAGGTAGTCGCCTCCAGCGTGGGCGGGCCGCTGATGGGGTTCGGCGGTGGGGTGGGCAGGGGACCAAACGGAGCGAAAGACATAGAACAACCTCCCGGACGCTGCCCGCCCCCAGGCAGCGCCCACAACACAACAGCCACCCTGAAGGAGCGCCTACGCCCCGGCCAGAGCAGCGCCACGCTGGCGCCCAATTACTGGCCGGTTGGTAGGAGGCAAGAAGGTAGCAGTGGAGGTTGGTCTATCCGGTAGAATCAAGTGCAGCCTCATCTTCCTGCTCCTACAGGGGTGGGGTGATGGCCGGTCGGTGTCAGTACACTGACCGTGCCAGCCGTTGCAAAACAACTCGCGCTCACCATTCAGCGCTTGCCCAGAGTATACCTGCTCAGCCTGCGGTTGTCAAATGAAGACAGCCGCATAGGACTATTGGATGGCCTCCCTCATCCATCCAAACGCAAGCGCGGAAGCACTTCCTCAGCAAACCGATACAGCGGCTCGTGGTCATAGGCAATACGCGGGAAAGAGACCAGGAAATAATTGACGCCCGCGTCAATCAGCGCCTGGAGCCGTGCCGCCACCTGCTCTGCCGTCCCTATCGGCGCCTGTCGCGCAAAATCTGCAAAACTCGTCCCCGTTGCCCGGCGCGCCGCCTCGGTAGCGCGCTCAGGGTCTTCCCCCGGCTTCAGGATCACCAAATCTTCGACACTGACCGAGCGAATTAAACCCGCATAATCGCGCCCCAGCGTCTGACAGTGTTCGCGCAGCACTCCCAGCTTGTGGCGCACCATCTGCGGGTCAGGATTACCGCCCCCCAGGTTGCAGGCATCGGCCCACCGCGCCACCAGCTTCAGCGTCACCCGCTCGCCCGACCCGCCAATCCAGAACGACGGGTGCGGCTTGCGCACGCCCTTGGGCTGGTTGATAGGCGCGTTCATGGTATAAAACTCTCCCGCAAACGCTGGCGCCTCCTCAGTCCACATCCGCACCAGAATCTCGCACGCCTCAGCAAACGCCCGCATGCGCGGCCCCGTCTCAGGAAAGCCGTAGCCATAGGCGCGCCACTCGTGTTCATACCAGCCCGCGCCCAGCCCGCAGTAGAGGCGCCCATGACTCAACACATCCACCGTTGAAGCCATCTTCGCCAGCAAAGCAGGATTACGAAAGCCGTTGCATGTCACCATCTGGCCCACCTTCACCCGCCGCGTATCCCGCGCCAGCGCCGCCGTAATCGTCCAGCACTCAAAAACCGTCTCCTGCACCGGCACCGGCACCGGATGAAAATGATCGTACACCCAGATGGAATCATACGCTTCCAGAGCATCTACCGCCCTGGCAACGCGCGTCATCGCCTCGTATTGCTCAATCGGATCGTCAATCTCAACCAGGTCCATGCGCCAGCCCTGCGGGACAAAGACGCCAAACTGCACAGCCATGCGGAATCTGCCCTTCTCTGGTTCATCAGGTATTACGTTTTCGGATCAATCTATCTTGCCACGCTGCTCGGTATTGCCGCCCGCTGCATCAATCGGGCGCACCTGGCTCATCAACTGGCCCCACTGGCCCTGCTCGGAACGTAGAACGAGTTCCACCTCGTCGACATATGCCCTGATCGCGTCCTGAAACTCATCTGCATTGGAGCCTGTTTTCCACATAGGCTGATGCTGATGAGCGCGCGGGAGCGCACGGGCTGCATCATGGTAGAGCTTGGCCTGCTGATCAAACGCGTGAAGCCGGTCATATGCTGTGAAAGCCGTTGCCAGCGCCGGAAAGATCACAGCCAGCACGACCCATGCCGTTCTTTGCTGGGCTATATCGGCAGTCGCCAGCAGAGAAGCGATTCCCGCGCAGCCCATCAAAATACTCGTCAGGATGACGGCCTGGCTATGAGCCAGCCGAAATCCGGCAATGCGGTCATGATAGTATCTGCGCTGGTTCTCGTAGCGGTACTGATCGTAGCACTCCAGAAAATCCTTATCGCGGGGATTCATCTTCACCCCCGAGGAACACTCACAGCACGCGCCTGGGTGCCGATAGAAAACTGGAGCGTGGTAGCGAGCGGAGTCGACATAGGTGTTCACTTTCTTTCATGCAAGGAGGAGGTGGTACCAGACGCCCAAGTGCCTGAACCTTTGGCGCGGAAAGCGCCAGCCGCTGCGATAACAGCGGTTGCTTCTCAACTGAGCCTATTATAGCATATCCAGATAAGAGTCTCTCCCGGATGCTCTGGAACAGCATGATACACGTTGGAGGGTTGCTCTGTAGATGATTCTTGTGTACTATACAGAGGGTATCTTCTAGCAGTAAGCTATTCCTTGTAGCCTGCACACCTGTGCGGAGTATTTGTGTGACGGCCTGAAAGGATGCGGGAAAATGAACATCTTCGCGCGCGAACTCAACGCCATCTTAGCACAGCATGGCAAGGATTTAAGCAGCCTCTATACCCTCCGTTCAGAGACCTTTCACATCTTCCCCAACAAAGTCACCCGGCTCAGGCGATCCCTGACCCGCGACATCACCGCCACGCTCAACAGCGAAGAGTTGGAACTGCTTCAAAAGTGGGTGCCTCTTGATGCCGAAGGCAAAGAACTCCTTCGGCTGCGCGCCGCCCTGGTCGCCGAGGCAGTCCGCCACCTGCTCAGTGGGCGCATCGAGCGCGACAAAGCCAACGCCATTGGGGAAACCGTTTTCCAACTGCTCCTTGGCCGGGAGCCTGAGCAGATGCTCCACCTGCGTGATGAGCTTCTGAAGAGCATCCGAGGCGGCCCCAGGCCGCCCTATCTGTATGACGACACCCGGCAAGAAGATGCCAGCCCCACACCCTCCACGGAGGAAACCCCGCCAAATCCCATTGAAGAAGCCCTGGAAACCGCTATCGCCGCCTGCGAGCAGGGTTTGCTCTGGCTGGAAGTGGCGCGCGGAACAGACGAGCCACTGGCGCGCCTGGGCTATTTCGCCCAGGCAAAAACACTGCTCCATCAGGCGCGCAGCCTGGCGATCAACGCGCCTGCCGAAACCCACGGTACGCCTGAGCAGCAGCAGTGGCTGGCAATGATTGAACAGGCGCTGGCCGATGAGACAGCGCCCTCTTCATAGACGGCGCCCTTCAACAACCCGCTGTTGAACTCTACGCTCCTTTTTCATTTTTGCACCCATGTCTGCACAACTCTGTTCACCAGATATACACAAGGACAGCGTATCCTGGTGTATGGGGTGGCAGAAGAGCTGTTGATGCTGCGGTTGAGATGGCTCGCCTCACGGATATGACCGGGGCATATAGATACCCAGGAATGGATGCCCCTTTCTCTCGCTCTTGCTATTCTTGCACCCTGTAAGCAATCCCTCTTCTCTGAAGAGAGCGGCTTTTGCTGGTTGCTCTAGCAGAAGCCCGAAGCTTACCAGTCCCAACCAGGGTCATAAGGTCTATTAGACCCCGTTATCAGGGAGTGTTTTTACATCCGTCCTGGCAGGTGACGCTCCAGCCTGCGTTCTTACAACCTGGAGGAAGGGACTGTTTTCCTCCCGTCCCCCTGAAGGAAGAGGGTGTTTAGCAACCAATCATATGAAGAGAGAGACGTGTGATGACAATGTTTCGTTCTTTGCGAGGGAAATCACCACCATCCCTACGACAACTGCCGCGCCGCTACGTCTATCTGGCTGCGGTGCTTGTTGTGGTCTTGCTGCTCACAGGCGCAGCTTTTGTGGCCTACGTTGTTCCGCCAACCCACCATGCTGCCGCCGCAGGCCCTAACCCCATCCAACAAGAGAACAGCCTGCCTGGCACGCCCGGCTGGAACGACTTCAGCGCCGATTTACAGCCCGATACGATCTCTGGCTTCGGCTCCCAAATCAGTGTCAATCATGGCGGCTCCATTGATTTCTATGTGACCACCACCGCCCCCAGCTTCACGATTGACATCTTCCGCACCGGCTACTACCAGGGCATCGGTGCGCGCCTGATCGAATCGCTGGGCAGCTTTCCGGGCCACCATCAAGCCATTCCAAACCCTGATCCAGTCACCGGCATGATCGCCTGCACTAACTGGACCAAAACCACCACCTTGCAAATCCCCTCTACCTGGGTCACGGGCGTCTACCTGGCGAAGCTGACCACCTCCACTGGCAACTCCAGCTTCATCTTCTTTGTGGTGCGCGATGACAGCAGCACTGCCGACCTCGTGTTCCAGACCAGCGTAACCACCTATGAAGCCTACAATACCTGGGGTGGAACCAGCTTATACAACAACCTGACCAATGGGCAAATCTATCCCTATCCCCATGCCACCAAGGTTTCTTTTGATCGCCCCTTCAATCCTGGTGACAGCAACGGCGCCGGCCACTATTTCTTCTATGAATACAAATTCGTCTACTGGCTGGAGTCCCAGGGCTACAACGTCACCTATACCACCGACGTTGATACCGACCTCAACACCACGCCGCTCACCAATCATAAAGGCTTCCTGTCTGTCGGCCATGACGAATACTGGTCGGCCAATATGCGCAACAATGTCCAGAACGCAATCAATGCGGGCGTCAACGTGGCGTTCTTCTCAGCGAACGACATGTACTGGCAGATTCGCTTTGAGCCAAACGCCGCTGGTGTGCCTGATCGCGTGATGGTGGGCTATAAGGATTTTGCCGATTCTGGTCCTGCCCCCGGCCCAGACCCCGAATTAGGGGTGAATAACTCCATTGTCACCACCAACTGGCGCGACCCCGTCGTCAACCAGCCCGAAAATGGCATTATCGGGGTCATGTTCGAGCAGCAGACCGATAACAGCTACCCCTATGTGGTCCAGAATGCCAACAGTTGGATTTACGACAATACCGGCTTCGTCGATGGCTCGTCCATCCCTGGAATCGTTGGCTACGAATACGACAAGGTCTGGAACAATGGCTTCAGCCCGCCAGGGCTGACGATCCTTTCCAACTCGCCGGTACATGGCTGCTGCGGCGGCTTCAGCTCTGATGCCAACTCAACGATCTACACCGCGCCCAGCGGAGCGCGCGTCTTTGCCGCCGGAACCATCCAGTGGAGTTGGGGGCTGGCGAATATTCAGGGCAACACCTACGCCAATGCTGGCATTCAGCAGACAACCGCCAACATCCTGAACAACTTCATCAATGGCCCCACGCCCAACGCGGGCCTGAGCGCGACCAGCCTGAACTTTAATGGCGCCGTAGTGGGCACTACCAGCCCGGCAAAGACCATCACCCTGACCAGCAACGGGACCGCCACGCTCAGCATCAGCAGCATCGCCATCACTGGCGCAAATGCTGGCGACTTCTCCCAGACCAATAACTGCCCGGCCACGATGGGCATCAACGCCTCTTGTACCATCACTGTCACCTTCTCGCCGCAGGCAGCAGGCAATCGGGGTGCCAGCATCACACTGACTGATAATGCCAGCAACAGCCCGCAAAGCATTGCGCTGAGCGGCGTAGGACAAACGACAGCGGGGCCGCTGGTCACTTTGAATCCAACTAACCTGTCATTTAGCTACCAAAATGTCGGCACCACCAGCGCGGCGCAGACCATCACGCTGAGCAACGTCGGCACCGCGCCGCTCAGCATCAGCAGCATCACCACGACTGGCACCAACGCTGCTGATTTCCAGACAACCAACACCTGCCCCAGCGGCTCCAGCACACTGGCCGTCAATGCTTCCTGCACGATCAACGTCACCTTCTCGCCAACGGCCAATGGCAACCGCAGCGCTAATGTGACGATAACAGATAATGCAGCAGATAGCCCGGAAAACGTGGCTGTCACAGGCATTGCCCTGACACCCACCATCTACTTTAGCGACGGCTTTGAGAGCGGAAACTTCAACCAGTGGAACCTGCCCAGCGGCGATAGCACCGGGCAAAGAACCATCCAGAGCAGCGTCATCAACAGTGGCAACGACGCTGCTGCCTTCACCATCACGAGCGGCCAGTATGATTACATCTATACGGCCTTGCCCGCTGGCCCACAGAGCCAGACCTTCACACGCTTCTACTTCCAACTGACCAACGCGGCCAATGGGACCATTCTGGCGATAGCACGCAATGCCAACGGTGGCAACACCTGGGAAGTTGATTACAACGGTGGCCGCAAGGGGTTAGACATCTACTTCTGGAATAGCTCAGGCGGCACCTACAGCATCTTCTCGGCCAACCAGGCAATCACAGCCAACACCTGGTACTGCCTGGAGATTCAGGACACCCAGACAACGAGCGGACAGGGACAGGTCTGGCTCAATGGCACCTCGATTGGATCGGTCAACGCCGACCTCTCCAATGCCAACCCCTACGCGCGGCTGATGCTCTTCGACAGCGCGGTGGGCACCTTCTACTTCGATGATGTGGTGGTTTCCAACCTCTACAACGGGCCGGTTGTGCCCTCCCCAACCATCAACATCAATCCGTCCAGCGTGAACTTTGGCAACCAGGGTATCAACACAACCAGCAGCCCACAAACGATTACCATCCTCAACCGGGGAACGGCGCCGCTGACCATCAGCAGCTTCACCATCACTGGCGCTAATGCCGCTGATTTTAGTGCTGACACCTTCGAGTGCCCGCTCACGTTGGCAGTGAATGCTACCTGCACCATCGACGTGAGATTCACTCCCAGCGCCCTTGGCAATCGCAGCGCCAATCTGATAATCGCCGATAATGACCCGACCAGCCCACAAAGCATCACATTGAGCGGGGCGGGCATTACCCCTGGCCCTGCGGTCACACTCAATCCCACCAGCCTGACCTACGGAAATCAAGTGCTGGGCACGACCAGCACCAGCCAGACTATCACGCTGACCAGCAGCGGAACCGTTCCGCTGAGCATCAGCAGCATTAGCCTGACCGGCACGAATGCTGGCGACTTTGCCCAGACAAATAACTGTCCCACGTCCAATACCCTGGCCGTTGGCGCATCCTGTACCATCACCGTCACCTTCACGCCCAGCGCGAATGGCACGCGCAGCGCCAGCGTGACGATCACCGACAATGCCTCAAATAGCCCGCAAAGCGCAGCACTCAGTGGAACGGGCCTCACGGCAACCATCTACTTCAGCGATGGCTTTGAATCCGGCAACTTTAGCCAGTGGAACTTGCCTGATAGCGATAGCACCGGCCAGGCAACGGTGGAATCAACGGTAGTCAACGGTGGCACCCACGCTGCTGCATTCACCAACAGCAGCGGCCAGTACACCTACCTCTACACCTCGTTTACCGGCGGGCCACAAAGCCAGACGTTCACCAAGATGTACTTCCGGCTGAGCAGCCTGACAACCGGATCGATTCTGGCGGTAGGGCGCAATGCCAACGGCGGCAACGTCTGGGAGGTTGATTACGACGCGCGCCAGGGCCTGGACATCTACTTCTGGAATAGCTCAGGCGGCACCTACAGCATCTTCACGGCCAACCAATCAATCACGGCCAACACCTGGTACAGCCTGGAGATTCAGGACACCGAGACCACCAATGGGCAAGGGCAGGTCTGGCTCAATGGCACCTCGGTGGGCGTAGTCAACGCCGATCTTTCGACCACTGCACCCTACGCGCGGTTGATGCTCTTCGACGGCGCGCCGGGCACCTTCTACTTCGATGACATCACCGTAGCCAACGTGTTCATCTAACGCGGGCGAAACGTCTCTCGGACCAGGGGGGTGGCGCAACTGCCACCCCCTTGCTCTTTTTGCCTGTTGACCTCTTTTGTTGACATCCTCCCCACAGATGAATGGCTGTTCATTCATTGACATCCGCCCTCATCAGCGTTTTCAAGCCGCGCAGTTCTGCTGCCGTATGCGCTCTATGGCACTTGCTTATCATCCGCCAGGTACATTTACTGGTTCCTGAAAGCGCCCAGATATGTTACGATCAGCAGAGATGATGAGAGAAATCGCAGCAGCCAGGTTTTACCAGTGTTTTATCCGCTTGACTATTTTTCTCGAAGATGTTATCATCGAGCCAGAGATATTCCAGTGTACCTTCATAATATGTTTAGCTAATGGTCGAGTAAATCTGACCATGAGACAGCGGAGGCAAGGACCATCCTCAAAAACCGCTTCGCTTTTCCGTTCCTGTTGAATGCAAGCGAAGGAGCAGGCACGGACACGCATGCTGGTATGCAGCATCTGCGAGCTAAAAAGAGCGGCGTCTAGCAGTTGTTGCAGGAACAGTACAACGTTTCGTTGGAGGGCGGCAGATGGTACAGGTACATCGGGCAGGAGAACTCTACTACATCCCCTTATGGATCGCTCAGATTGATACCATTTTCGATGCTATTAGCGACAGCCTGACTGTCTACGACCACGAAGGGCGTCTCGAGTATGCCAACCTGGCAGCAAGAAAACTCTTTGACATTACCATGCTGGCTTCGTACACGCTGGCAGACCCGGAACGCGCCCGGCTGCTCCCCATGCGCAGCGAAGCGGGAAAGCTGCTGCCACAGGAGCATTGGGTACTGACCCGGCTTTTGCAGGGAGAATCAATACCAGTCGAACGGGCTGAACGAGCCGTCATCCGCACGCCTGCCGGGACACAGACCGTCATCCAGGAGAGCGGCACCCCCTTATCTGATGCCGACGGGCATATCGTTGGCGCTGTCCTGATCTCCCATGTCATCAAGCCAGTTCCCAATCCCCCAGCGGCGCAAGAAATCGAGCAGCTCAGGCAAGAAATACAAACGCTCAAAGAGGCCGAGCAACTGAAAGATGACTTCATTGCAACGGCTGCGCACGAGTTACGCACCCCATTGACCGCGCTCCTGGGCTATGCCGAAATGTTGAGCCAGCGGGCGGCAAACAGTGGCGAGACCCAGCTTGCTGAATGGCAGATCGAAGCGCTGGAGGCCATCGCCCACGACACCAGGCGGGTGGTGGGGCTGACCAATAACCTGCTGGATGTAACCCGCTTGCAGGCCCATCAGCTTGAACTCCAGTGCTACAGCGCAAATCTGGTGCGGCTGGTGCAGCGGGTCGTCGCGCGTCTGCAAGATACCTCCAAAGCCCACACGCTGGTCATTGATACCCGCCCTCAACAGATTTTCGCCAGCATTGACACTCAACGCATCGAGCAGGTTCTCACCAACCTCCTCAGCAACGCCATAAAATACAGCCCACAGGGAGGCCAGATTCGGGTAACAATCCGCGCAGATCAGGAGGTCGGAGTTGCTCGACTCTCCGTGCGCGACCAGGGGATCGGCATCCCACAGCATCAGCAGTGGCGCATCTTCAGCCGCTTTTTCCGCGCAGATAACGCGCGCACGCGCGGCATCGAAGGCACCGGGCTGGGGCTGTACCTGAGCCGCGAGCTTGTTCGCCTGCATGGTGGCAAGCTCTGGTTTGAATCTATCGAAGGCCAGGGCACAACCTTCCATCTCACGCTGCCTCTGCTCCCACATCCTGACGAATATTGCTAGCAGCGCTGCCAGCGCGCGCATCCAGAGCCACCGGCCAATGTTCCCATGCGGCCAGTAAGGCTCCAGCGGCGAGAAAAATCTACCTCCATCTGGCATTCGCTACAGCTTCTCTCTCACAGCAAACACCAGAATGCAACAAAGGAGATGCTATGGTTGGCGATGATAAGCCAAGTCTTTGAGAATGCGGATAGCCAGCATGAATCTTGTCTCCTTCTCTGTCAAAACCAAAGGGCTGCATAACTTTCTTCGGCGCCTCTGGACCGTCTTTACGCGCTTCGGCTTCTCCGAGAAGCGCTCGCGCCGCACGCTGTACGCGATTCTCAATACCGTGCAGTCGTTCAATTCCGGCCCAACGTTCTTCATTCCCGCAGTCGTCCTGAGCCGGCATCCCCGGCTCATCGCAGAAATTGCCGAACACGGCGCCGAAATTGGCATACATGGCTATGTCCACAACGATTATCGCTACCTGACAGAAGCGCAGCAATATCAGCAGACCAAAGACGCCATCGCAGTATTCAAGCGAGCGCAGATTCCCCACGAGGGCTTTCGCAATCCCTATCTTGGATGGAACGAAGCATCTCGCCGGGTCTTTGTCGCCCTTGGCCTGGCCTACGAAAGTAATGATGCCGTTCTACACGATGTCCTTGATCTTGATCGCTTCTCGCCCATGCTGCGCAGCGGGTTTGAAAAATCGCTCAGCCTCTTTCAAGCCATCCCCTGCACCAGATATACGCTTCGCCCGCACCTGGAAGGCGGACTGGTGTTGATCCCAACCAGCCTGCCAGATGATGAGATGCTCTTTGATCGCCTGCGCGTCACCGACCCGGCAGAAGTGGGGCACATCTGGAGCAGCGTTATGCAGCGCGTCTATGAGCGCGGCGGCATCTACACGCTCAACCTGCACCCGGAGCGAGGTATTCTCTGCAAGCCAGCGCTGGAACAGTTACTGACCACCGCTCGCAGCCAGCCGCTGCCTGTCTGGATTGCGCGCCTGGGAGAAGTAGCCGAATGGTGGCGAGCGCGCAGCCAGTTCACCATGCAGATCACGCCGCAGGGAACGGAGCGCTGGCTGGTAGCAACCACCGCCACTCCACGCGCTGTCGTGCTGGCGCGCCATATGGAACCTGCCGACCAACCAACAACGCCCTGGGGAGAAGGCGAAGTCTGTATCTCAGCCCAACGCTTTACCGTCAGCGCGCCGCGCTGTCCGTGCCTGGCTGCCTCGCCGCAAACACCGCAAGAGGTGCTTGATTTTCTACAAGAACAGGGGTATCCTGCTGTCCGATCTGCCCCAGAAGAGGCGCAAGCCTACGCGCACTATCTGGAACTGCCCGAAGGTTTGGGAGCCACTCGTGAAGAACGCCTCCAGAAGTGCAGCGCATTGGTGGACCAGCTTGAACAGCTTGAGGCACCGCTCCTGCGCTTTGGCTGCTGGCCGGAGGGCAATCGTGCCGCCCTGGCAGTCACCGGAGATATTGACTCAGTGACCATCCAGGATTTCTTCTTACGTATCCTGGAAGTCCAGCAACACGCTTAGCTTGTTTCAATATCCTCAAGCGGATCGTCATGGAGTGTATCTCCCGGCCAGCCCTGGAGGTTATATCAGAAAATGTCGCAAAGGCCGATTGATTTTGCAGTGGATTGATTTTGCAGTAGAAAGAAGTGCCATGAAGCTGCTCACATTGAAACACGCGCCTATCTTTCCAGGATCGCTCGCGCTCCTCACCCTGGTTTCGCTGCTGGCATTGCTCTCCTGCACTTCCGCCCCAGCGGCAGGCTACGCTCCAAAAGCGGCCACTCCTGGAGACGCGACATTAGGAGGCACTCCTGGCGCTTCCTCCACCTCTGGCGCGTCTTCTACGCCCGGCGCCTCGATGACCCCCGGCGCTTCAGCCACCCCTGGCGCTTCTTCCACCCCTGGAAGTTCGCCGACATCTGGCCCCACGCCCACGCCTGGACCTCCGGCCACACCTGGCGGCTCCAACCTGCTCATCAGCCGCAATGTTCCGGCGTATGCCTCCTCGGAGCAGTACCCGGCCTCTCAAGCTGATGATGCCAGCTACGACACGACCTGGCGCTCCAGCGGCCCTGGCTGGCTGGCCTATGATCTCTCCAAAGTCGCTCCAGCACATCGCAGCAAGGTGCTGGTCGTCTGGTACAACGAGTCGTATGATTACAACCACACCCTCAACGGCGACGAAGCCTATAATATGCCCCAGGATTACACCATCCAGGTCAATTCAGGCGCTGGCGGCGGCAATCCACCCTCCGGCGGCTGGGTCACGCTGGTAACGGTCACGGGCAACCATTACCACTCCCGGCAGCATCTCATCAACATGGCTGGCGACAACTGGGTACGCATCAACGTTACCGCCGTTGATGGCTCGGTCCAAAACTACGATGTGGACCTTAACATGGACATCTTCGATGCCAGCAACGGCGTGAACGACGACTGGATTTTCTTTGGCGATTCCATCACGGCTGGCGCGATGGGCCACAGCACCGTTGGCGGGGTGAAAGCCTACTCACAACTGATTAACGCTTCAGCCTCTGGCTACTATCCCATTCAGGAGGCGGGAGGCATTGGCTACCTGACCAGCGCTGATGGGGCGAAATATATCAATACCTGGCTGGCGCTCTTCCCAGGCAAATATGTGGGGCTGAGCTACGGGACCAACGACGCCAACGGCTGCGTGAATGCAAATACCTTCTACCAAAACTACGTCACGATGGTGCAGGCGGTCCTGGCAGCGGGCAAGATTCCGGTAATCCCACATATCCCCTGGGGCCGGACCAGCAACCTTCAGAACTGCACCCCGGCCTTAAATGCCAAAATCGACGCGCTCTACCAGGCATTTCCCCAGATCATCAAGGGACCAGACCTGTGGACGTTCTTTAAGAATAATCAATCGCTGATCTCATCAGACAACATCCACCCCACCGATGCTGGCTTTGGGGCCTATCGCCAGCAATGGGCCAACACCATGCTTCAGGAAGTCTACGGCTAAGAATCCCTCACACAACCTGCTGCCGCTGGGTGGGGCCGCAGCGCTGGCGTCCTCGTCGGCAGGGGCGGGGTGAATCGGTGCCGGGTTGTGTGAGGCGCTCTAAGGCCGCGCCACAAAATCCCAGCGATCATTGCGGGCGTAGGTCTCCTCAAGCTGCGCCAGGGTATAGGGACCATTCCCATCCATATCAAAAATGCGCAGCCCGGCCTGGTCATGCAGCAACGCATAGATGTCGCCTGGCTGCGTATTATAATGGTCTGCGCCACCCTTGCCATGTTCAAAAATAATCACAGGCCGATATGTCGAGATCGTCTTGATACCCCCCTCAAAGATCAGCCGCTCAGCCCCTTCCACATCAACCTTAATAAGATCGGGCCTGTACCCTTCTGGAAGATTACGATCCAGCGTTTCCACCCGCACGGTCAGCCGCTCAATGTGCCCCCCCGCATGTGTGCGCTCGCGGAAGCCGCTACGACCAGGCGAATCCTTAACATACGTAAAGGTAGTCTCCCCTTCCTCATTTGAGACCGCCGCCTGTCGAACATCAACCGAAGGAAAACGCCGCACCAGATAGCGGTGCATATGCGGGAGCGGCTCATAGGCGATATGCCTGCCGCGCGGGGCCACACGCAGTATTTCCGAAAGCACCCGGCCTCGATAGGCGCCAATATCAATGCAGTTCGATGTTTCTGTCAGCATGGTCTCCAGCAGCAAACGCAGCTGCTGCTTTTCGGCACGCTGCCCTCGATATTGGGGAGAAATCGCCGCCCGAATGTTGCGAAGCGGCTCATCAATGCCAAGCCGCATAGCCGTGTCTATCAACCTCTCACGTATCATACCTACCTCCGCAGAGTTGTCTCCGGCAATGTGTCTGCGCTCTCGTGACTGGTGACAACTGCCTGTGGTTCTTTCGCGTGTTTCCGGGACAAAGATACCAGCAATTGCTGATAGCGCTCTGCCATCGTTTCCCAGCGATAGGGCAGATAGTCGATGGCCGCATTGGCAACCAATGCGGCGCGCTTTTCTGGATGCTGGTAGAGATCAACAATAGCCGCGGCAAAGCTCTCCGGGCTGGTGGGATCACACAGAATCAGTGACTCTGGCCGGAACATCGAGCGAATGCCCCGTGTATCCGAAGCAATCATTGGGCGCTGCATCCAGGCAAACTCATACGCTTTCGTCGGCAGCACCAATTCGGCAAAGCCATCGCAGCGGTAAGGGATCAACCCGACATCACCATGCACCACAAAATCCACGATCTCATCAGACGGGCAGGGATCGCTGAACACGACAGCCTCAGCCACGCCCAGTTCCTCAGCAAGCTGCATCAGCGCCGGTTTGCTCTCGCCGCGCCCTTTAATATCCAGGCGCAGATTGGGAGCCTGCTGGCGTGCCAGAGCCAGGGCGCGAATCGCTGTATCCAGACCATTGCGCTCTGCCAGCGTCCCATGATACATCAAAATGAATGGCCCATCCGGGGAGACATCTGAAGGCGCGGGCTGACGGTGCGCAGCGGGGAACATTTTAGGATCAGCGCTGTTAATGAGAATACTGAGCTTCTTCTTGGGAACGCCCCGTTGCAGCAGCAGTTCCTCAAACGGCCAGCCAACCGTCACCACATGATGCGCGTAGCGCGTAGAAATCCGTTCCTGCCAGGTCGCCAGCCGGAGTACCAGCTTGCGCTTGCGCCCTCCGGCCTTTGCCGCCATCAATTCCGGGCTGACATCCTGCACATCCAGAATAATCTTCGCCCCGAAGAGTCTTGGAAAAAGCGTCGCAAACACCAGAAAATCTGGCATATTATGGACATGAATCACCTGATAGCTACGCTTCAGGTGCAGCCAGGACACCACCGCCCCCGCCAGAACCATAAACCAGCACCAGGCCAGAATCGTCATTGGCAGCGAGCGGCCAAATCCCCGGCCCATCGGCATCCGATAAATGCGCACGCCATTGTAGATTTCAAAGCGCTTTTCGCCAGGCTGGCGAATGCAGATCACATCCACCGCATCCCCCGCGTCGGCGGCTGCCTCAGCCAAGCGGCGCACCCTGGGATCAAATGGATACCAATCAAACGTAATCGTACCAACGTGTATGACAGACATAAGGGATCATCCTTTAACAGCCGTATTTTTCTCAGCGATGGTGCGGCCAGTCCGCACCCACTCGCTGGTGTGCTTCTTACTCCTTCGGAGGGCAACATAGACCCACAGCTTCCAGAGAACAAAACGGGGGGCATGCAGTAGTGCCTGATAGACAGCACGGGGAGGCCGCAAGAGATAGAGCGGAGCGCTCAAGTAGACCAGCAATCCCAGCACCAGGGCCAGGCTCATCAGCAGCCCCGGCAGAAACCAGAGCGCAGCCGACGCCAGCACCACAAGCACGCAGCAGCCCACCAGCAGCGAGAGCGGCGGCGTCAGCAGTTCGGCCACTGCCTCCAGACGCGCCAGATCACGATGGACAATGCCCGCTTTCAGGAGCCGCAGCGCGATACGCCAGGATGGCTGGCTGCCCGCCGATGACTCCCAGCGCACATCCTGCGTTTTCATCTGGTCAAAAGTCGTGGGCATCTGCGAGCGCACAATCGCTTCCGGCACATAGCGCGCCCGCTCCCCATGCTCGATCAACGTCAGGTAATATTGATAATCCTCGCCCAGCCCGAACGCCTGCCAGGGATGGCGCAGCAGCAGTTCATGGCGCAGGCACATCCCATTGCCAGTGAGCGTCGAAGAGCAGCCCAAAGCGTTTCGCCCCAACGGGCGCACATGATTGACCAGCGCCAGCGCGATCCAGCGCAGTGCCGCGCTCGGCGCCTCAGACGTGTTCAGCACGCCGTTATCGGCCTGCAATGCCTGCGCGCCGCGCGCCAGTTCTCGTTCCATTGCCTGCAAAAACCCCGGATCGACCACCGAATCAGCATCCAGCACCACACACGCATCATACGCCATCTGTTCATCTTCCAGCTTCTGCAACGCCCAGTTCAAGGCGTAGCCTTTACCGCGCTTCTCGGCATCAAAGCGCTCATACACCCACACCCAGCCTGTGGCCCGCGCCACTGCTGCTGTACCATCGGTGCAGTTATCGGCTATCACACACACGCTATAGCGATCTTTTGGATAGGCCAGGGCCGCCAGGCTTTCCAGCAAGGTGCCCACAATCGCCTCTTCATTGTGCGCCGGAACCAGCACGGCAAAGCTGAAACGCGCCGAAGGGTTAGCCGGGTATCTGGCGTGCGCCGCCCGCCGCCTTCTTGTGGCAGCCAGCGCCGCAATCGAAAGCAGGCACAAATAGAGGACCGGCAGCGCCAGTCCAATCTCCACAGCCAGCAGCAGCCAGCGCAGCGTCTGCACAACGATCATACGCGCATCCCTTCATGGAAGCAGTGACGCTCCAGCGCTCGCAGCAAATCTGCTCCACACCGCTCCCAGCTATACGTTGTTTCTACCAGCGCCCGGCCAGCAGCGCCATACGCTGCCCGCTGCTCCGGGTGCTGGAGTAAAGCGATAACCGCGTCGGCAAACGCCTCCGGTTTATCTCTCACCACCAGATGCTTCCCCGGCTCAACCGCAATACCCTCGCAGCCAAGACTGGTGGAAACGACAGCTTTCTGCATAGCAAACGCCTCGAGAATCTTCAGGCGCGTCCCTCCGCCAATCAAGAGCGGTGCGATAGCCAGCGCCGCGCGGGCAAGATAGGGGCGAACATCAGGCACCCAGCCAGTCACCGTCACGCCCGGCAACTGCGCCAATCGCTGTATCTCTGGTGGCGGATTTCTGCCCACAATCTGCCAGGTCGCATCGGGAATCTGGCGACGAATCAGCGGCCAGCAGCGCTCGGCAAAAAAGACGGCAGCCTGAGTATTCGGGTGATAATCCATCGTCCCGGTAAAAATAAGTTGGTGCGGCATCTCCTCCGCTGTCTCATCCCTGGAGAATGTCTCCAGATCAACCCCATTAGAAACTACCTCAACCGATTGCCCAGGCAGCAGTTCTTTCAAGACCAGTCGTTCGCGCTCACTCGTCACCACCACCAGATCAGCCGCACGACAGCGTTCAAGCTCTCCACGCTTCAGCAAGCGGTACTCCCGCCAGTTGTACCACTTCCGCAGGAAGCGCTGTTCCTGTTCATAGGTACGCTGCACAATCTCGAATTCCAGATTATGCTGATCGATAACCACCTTCATCCCGGCAGGCAGCCGATAGCCAGCCATCAACACGCTCTCAAACAAGACCAGATCATATCTCTCGCGGGCGAGCATGGCATCCAGAGCCGCCTGCATTTCCGGCAGGATAAACAGATTGAGCAAATAGGATCGCCGCCGCGCAACACTCAGAAGCTGCCGCTGCCGCTTGGCCCGCTGCACTCGAAGTGGGATCGTCTGTACATGCTGGGTAAATGCTTCTAGCAGCCGAAGATCATCCAGTGCGCTCATCTCGGTATCATTGATCACCGTCAACAGAGCAACGGTATGCTGACGCGCCAGCGCTTTCAGGAGGTGGAAATTACGCGCGCTTGCTCCCCACCGGGGACCTGGCAATGTGGCCGATACGATGAGTATCTTCATGAACTGGTTGTTCCTTTCCCTCACCTTCATCCAACGCTGGCAGCCTCATCAGAACACCAAAAAGCAGCCCAACGTAGAGGACATTGCGATAGAAGTACAGTTGATAGTCGGCATAGGCCACCACAATCTCCATAATCGTTACCGCCACCACAAAGATGGCGATCACCTGTAAATGTGGGTCACGCAGCCGACGCACAATCTGGCAACCGCGCACAACGGCGGCACTAAAGAGATACCACAGCAGCACGTAGCCAATATCCCCCAGGCGCATCCAGACCCAATAAATCGTGTTGTGTGGAATATAGAGATAATAGGGATCAAGCGATAAAATATTAGGGAGGACATACGGCTGAAGAAATTCTTTCCCAAAACCATACCCCAGAAGAGGGTCCAGCTTCAGCGTCGCTTGCAAGTCATTATTTTCATATTCTCGATAGAGATCAGAAGCCGCATCATTCGCGTTCGTTGAAGACGGGTTAAAAACAGTGATGATGGCACGCGCAGGTTCGCCAAGCGCCCCGCTATCATTAGCAAAAGCAAGCACATAGCCAGCCCCCAAAACGAGGCAGAAGATCGCTATGACCGCCAGCCGTTTGCGAATTTGCGGCTTAATAATATAGACCAGTCCCACCGCCACGCCAATCCCAACCAGCAGCGCCAGATAATCCGCGCGGCGTTGATTGGCAAACAACGCGATCAGTACCACAGGTGAGACCGCCAGGATCGCATACATCTGCGAGCGGTAGCGGTAATGCATGCAAAAAAGGAGAAAGAGCAAGATGACGGCCACAAAAAAGAACGATTCCTCATGCGCCATGATCTCGTGGGCGTTTGCCAGATTCCCATGCAGCACGAACAGATAAATATAGGTGCCCTGTAAACCTTTCACCCCCGCGCCCACAATGATAATCCAGAACAACGCGCGAATCTGGCGCTTCTCAGTAATCAAATTGTAGGCCAGAAGATAGCTGATAAAGAAATACCAGAATGGCCTGACCTCCAGAATAATGATTTTGTAATCGCCTCCCGATTGCAGCCCGTGTATAATCCCCCAGACCACGCAGAGCAGAAATCCCACGAAAGGCCATAAGAGACCACCTCCCGACAGGATGCGCTGGTGTTTCATCAGGCGTTGAATCATCAGAGCCAGCAGGATCAGCAGCATGAAAAAGCCAATCGGACGCTCGGGCAGGCCGGTCAGGCTGGAAGGCCAATAAAAAATGTAGAGATGATCGGTGAAATCAGGGGTTGCGATTGGCGCCTGCTCCACCAGCACCACGCACCCGGCGACTATATACAATCCGGTGGACGGCCACCTGACAGCGATCACAGCCGCCGCCAGAGCACCCAGTATCCCCAGAAGATATTGTAAGCCGATAGTTGCTCCCCCCCACGCGAGCAGCGGCGTGATCCCAGCGACAGCCACAAAGATCGACAGGAACAGCAGCATGTCGCTCTTCTTCCTATCAGCGATGAGCGCGGGAACCGTTCCCCGCATCTTGGGGAGAAGTGATGACTGCATCGTTCCCTCACAACCCTCATAGCTTCACAGTAGCATACAGTACCACCGCGCTAATGCCCAGGAGAAGCAGAAAGCGAACCCGGCCATTATATGCGCGAGCAAAGAACCCGATGCTCAGCATAAGCGCGATGAGAACAGAAATAACAATCATCTGCCTGCTCCCTTACATCATCTGGCGAATCCAACGCGGGATATGGCTCCTCACCTGATTCAACACAATGCCCTCAACCGGCAAATCTTTCAACTGTGTGCAGGCTTCCGCAATCAGATCATTGGGCGTCACCCCAGCCCGCACCACCAGCAGCAGCGCTTCCACCAATCCCGCCGCCAGCATGCCATAGCCGCTGGTCATGATGGGTGGAAGATCAACCACCAGAAACTCATTAGGAGCAGCCAGCACCTGAAGCAGTCCCTCATGGCGCAGTTGGCGCAGCAGCCGAACAACATCCTGGTCCGCACTGCCCGCCGGAATGACCGTCAGATTGTAGCTGACCTGATGGCGAATTGCTGCCTCGCTGCATTCTCCACGCAGCCACTCAGCCAGCCCCGGCGTTGCTGGCAGCCCATAATATTCATGAAGGGTCGGATGGTCCCAATTGCACTCCACCAGAGCCACCGGCTCGCTGCTATCATCTGCCAGCACCGTCGCCATCATGCGTGCCATGAACGTCTTCCCTTCGCCGCCCAATGTGCTGGTAAAGCCAATACTGCGCACCGGGGCCTGCTCACGGAAAAACAGCGAGAGCGACAACTGCCGACAGCGCTCGCGCAAAAGCCGGGCGCTCATCAAGTCCTGCTTTTTGGAAGCAGGCTTCTTTACCGGCTGGGCCACCTGACGCGGGCGCTGCGGTGCTATGGCAGGCGGCATCGCTGCCGGTCTGGGATAGTCAGCCGCCGACCTTGAAAACTCCACCATGCTTGGCTCTGCCTCTGGCTTTGAAGATGTCACCATTGGCCCGGTTGATGGCGGAACAATCAGCTTTTCCGTTACCTGATGTTCTATAGACCTGTCAGAAGATCTATCAGACCTGTTCATCGGCGCTCCTCGCGGGATTCTTTAGCATAACGAAACGAGTAAAAGCTGGCGCGCTTGTATCACCAGCCTGCCAGCCAGGAGGGCAGGTACAGATGCCGGGCAACACGCGGTCACTATGAGACCTCAGCATACTTCGATTCAAGCAGCAGAGGTGGTATGGTCGAGAGATAGGGCATCTCCAGAACCACAGGAAAATCTGTCACCTTTTTGAGATCAACCGCTGTGCGCACCGAATGGTCACGCCGGACCAGAATCAGGATATAGAACATCCATGCCAGCACGGCCACACCCAACCCCACTCCTCCGCCGAGCAGAAAATACTTGATGCGCGACTGGGCCTCTGTCGGAACCTTGGGGGCATCCAGCACTTGAAAGAGATACGACGCCCCTGAGCCTTGCTCGGCAACCTCCTGATTGATCGTATCAATCGTACTCTGAATGTTTTGCACGGTTGCCTGGGCTTGCATCGTCTGCGAATGGAGGAGGTTATATTGCGGATCATTCTGGAGCTGGGCAGGCGTCAGATCAGCGTGGCTTTGCACATACTGCATCTCTTTCGCTGCCGCCGCCTGCTCAGCCTGCTGCGCCTGATCGAGCTGCGCCTGATAGGCATCAAGCAGGTTTTGCGCCTCTGCCTTCGTAAAATTCTGGCTCTGAGTCGCAAAATCTTGAATGACCGCCTGAACCACTTGCTGGGCTACTTTTGGATCACGATTGATATACGAAATAGTATACAAGTTATACGCCTGCGGATTGACCAGTACCTTGGTGGAGATTTCTGTATACAGCGCGTCATCCAACTGCTGAGGGTTGGACTGAACGCTTGAGCTAAGCGTTGGCGCCACATTTGCCTGTCTGGCAACCTCAAGAGCAAACGTGCGGCTCTGAAGAAGTTCCGTAATGGCTGTCGCCTGCGTCTGTGCAGGCGTGGAGGTAAGATCAGTCTCCGGGCCAGTCGCCCCGATAACCACATACCGCTGGAACGCCCAGAGCGAAGCCGTGCTTTGATAGGTGCGCGGGATCAGAACGTAGAGCGCCGCAACACCAATAGCAGGAAGCATAATTAAGAGGAGAAGCAGCCGACCCAGGCGGCGAAAAATAACCTCAAGTACAATCATCATAGGTCCCCTTTTGACGCGCAAGAAAAACGTATACGGCTTTATGCTGACTTTCTTATTATAAAGGATATACCCTTTCAAGGATAGCTGCCCTTGGGTAGCAAATTGGTTATATCAGAGTGGAGATGACGTTGCCAGGGTCATATTCTGGTTCATATCATGTTCTGCCCCACCCATCTACTCTATCTTAACGCTCTTCTTGCCAGGAATTCGCCAGGAATATATAGCTGCTATCCCCTTCCCCACTGAACAGCACGAATTCTCCACCAACACAAACATCCCTTCAGCACATGGAGGTGCTATAAATCATCAGAACACGGTAAAGCCATTGGCTGTACCATAACCTTTTATGCCCCTCAATTCGTTATTCAAAGTGAGGATGATTGAACATGGCATCGAACGATACCACCGTAGTGATTGGGGCCGGTCCCTATGGACTTTCAGCCGCCGCGCACTTGAAGGGGCGCGGTATCCCAACCCTTGTCTTCGGGAAGACGATGGAGTTCTGGCAGAATATGCCCGCCAGGATGTACCTGAAGTCGGTCTGGACCGCCTCCACCTTCTCTGATCCTGGCGGCCACTATAGCCTGAACCAGTACACCACATCCATTGGTTCCCCTAAGAAGGAACCTATTCCGCTGCCATACTTCCTCGACTACGGCCAGTGGTTCCAGCAGCACGCCGTTCCAGATGTTGATCCAACCTATGTGCGGTTGCTCGCGCGCGATGGGCAGGGATTCCATCTTGAGCTGGCCGATGGGCGAACCGTGAAAGCGCACCGCGTAGTAGTTGCCACCGGGGTCAGCACATTTACCTACGTGCCCGACTTTGCGCGCGATCTGCCTGAAACGCTCGCCTCTCATACCCAGCTTCATAAAGATTTCGCCCAGTTCAAGGGCCGCAATGTCGTCGTCATCGGGCGCGGCCAGAGCGGATTGGAAACCGCCGCTCTGCTGCACGAGGTCGGCGCCAACGTCGAATTAATCGTGCGCGGGCAGATCATCTGGATTGATCGACGCCTCTATCGCTCCACCGGCCCGGCACGGCACATCTTCTATCCCGCCAGCGACGTTGGCCCACCAGGAATCAATCTGCTCACCGCTCGCCCCCTGTTCTATCGCCATCTGCCAGAAGGCACCAGAGACAAGTTCTCTCGTCGCTCCATTCGCCCGGCAGGCGCAGACTGGCTGCGCGAGCGCGTCGAAGGCAAGATCAAAACCACGCCAGATACCCATATCACCAGCGCAAAGCCCCAGCAGAATGGCCTGCGCCTGGAACTCAGTGATGGGACAACCCGCGAGGTCGACTACTTGTTCCTGGGCACCGGATACCGGCCTGACCTGCACAAGCTGTCCTTCATCGACCCAGCCTTGCAGCAAGAGGTGCGGAATGAAAACGGGTTCCCCGTCTTGAACACCTGGTTCGAGTCCTCTGTGCCTCGTTTACACTTCATCGGAGCGCTGGGGAACTATACCTTTGGCCCCATCTGCCGTTTCGTCGCCGGTTCAGCCGCCGCCGCCCGGCAGGTTGCGCGCGGCGCGACCAGATAAATCGCTGCCAGACATACTGGCGTACCATATCGCTGTGAAAGCATCAGGAAGGATAGATCGTATGCCAACACCAGCACCTGCTCCCGGAGCCGTTCTGCTTGGCAGCGATTTCAAAGCGCTCGGCGTGGTGCGGAGCCTGGGGCGCCGGGGCATACCAAGCGTGGTCATCGACAACACGCCGCGTTCTGCCTGGTTCTCGCGCTACGTCGTCAAACGGCTTCCGTGGGAGGGCCAGATGGAAGGCGACGCCTTCCTGAGCTTTCTGCTCCAGCTTGCCAAAGATCACAGGCTTGATCGCTGGATACTCTTCCCCTTGCAGGATGAGGTCGTCGAATTTGTCTCTCGCAACACGCAGGAGCTTGCCAAAGTCTATCAGCTTGTCACCCAATCCTGGGATGTCATCCAGTGGGCCAACGACAAACGCTGCACCTATCGCATGGCCGAAACACTCGGCGTTCCTTATCCCAAAACATGCTATCCCGCCAGCGAGGCCGACCTTGAAACGCAGGAAATTGTTTACCCGGCCATCATCAAACCAGCCATCTCGGTTCACCTGCAATACGCGGTACGTCTCAAAGCCCTGCCTGCCAGCACGCTCGATGAACTGCGCGCCCAGTATCGGCTGGCCGCGAGCATCATCCCCCCTGACGAGATCATGATCCAGGAAATCATCCCTGGCGGCGGCAAAGAACAATTTTCCGTCGCCGCCTACTGCAAGGATGGGCGGGTGCTGCTCAGCATGACCGCGCGGCGCACGCGCCAGTACCCCATCGACTACGGCCTGGGCAGCAGCTTTGTCGAGGCCATCGAAGTGCCCGAACTGCTGGAACCGGCAAAGCGGCTTCTAGAATATATGAAAGTCTCCGGGATGGTCGAAGTCGAATTCAAGCAAGACCCACGCGATCAACTCTACAAACTGCTGGACATCAACGTCCGCCCTTGGGGCTGGCACACCCTCTGTGCCGCCTGCGGGCTGGACTTCTCCTATATCGAATATCAGGACATCCTTGGACACGCCCCCGGCAGCATCACCCCGCGCTACGGCGCGCACTGGGTCCGGCTCATCACCGACCTGCCTGCCGGGCTGCAAGAGCGGCGCGCGGGCATCACTACACTCCCTGCCTATCTGCGTTCGCTCACCGGGAAAACCGTCTTTTCCGTCTTCGACTGGCGCGACCCAATGCCCGCGCTTGGTGATCTATTCAGCGCGCTCCGCCGCTCCCGGCGCAGCGCGCACAAACAAGGGGCCACTGGATGAAGGCGCTGCGCCGGATTGTGGGCAACACCGTTATCTCTCTTCTTGGGCAGGTCGTCACCTGGTCCTCAACCCTCCTGCTCACCATCGGCTACGGGCGGTTTCTGGGGGATTTCAAGTTCGGAGAACTGTACTTTGCGATCACCTTCGTCGCCTTGATCGGTTTCCCCCTCGAATTCGGCTTTAACCAGCAGCTTACGCGCGGCGTCGCCCAAAAACCAGAACAGGCGCTGCATTATCTCACCAATACCCTCCTGCTCAAAGGCGCGCTCTGGCTGATCTTATACAGCATCATCATCTTCGTCTGCTTAGCCCTTGGCTACAGCCCGGAGCAGCGCACCCTGGTAGAAATCTGCGGCTTTACCCTGCTCTGTACCGGCCTGACCAACACCTTCGCCTCGCTGCATTATGCCTCCCAGCGCGTGGTATTCCCCGTCGTCGGCACCATTCTGGAAAAAGGTCTCTCCGCCCTTATCGGGTTCTTCTTACTCAAAGCTGGGGCCAGTGTCGAGGTCATGGCGTTTGTGCTGCTGGGTGGCTCCTTTACCAATGCCACCTGGCAGGCCATCTGGTTCTTCCGCCGGGAAGGGCTGCGTCTCTCGCTGGATAAGGCCATGATGCGCAGCCTGATCCTGACCGCCATCCCGTTTCTCATCTATGGGGTGTTGGGCGTCATCTACTATCGCATCGATACCATTCTGCTCTCGCTGATGGCAAGCACCGATGTGGTCGGTTGGTATGGCGCCGGGTATCGCCTCTTTGATACCCTGGTCTTCTTGCCGAGCCTGGTCATCAACGCCATCATGTATCCGGTCTTCTCAAAGCTCACCTTAACCTCCGAAGCCGACCTGAAAATCGCCATTGAGAAATCGCTGAATTTCCTGCTCTTCTGCGGCCTCCCCATCGCCACCTTCATGATCGTCTGCGCGCCCGGCATCATCGGCCTCCTCTATCATCGGTCTGATTTCCTGCCCAGCATCCCCGTCATTCAGGGGCTGGCTCCTGGTCTCGTCTTTCTCTATATCAACTCCGTCCTCAGCACCATCCTGATCAGCACCGGGCAAGAGAAAAAAATCACCATCATGGCCGCCGTCGCGCTCGTCTTTAATCTGGGCCTCAACCTGCTGCTCATTCCCTTCTATCAGCAGGTCGGCGCGGCCATCGTCACCTCGCTCACCGAACTGCTGCTGATGGGCATCAGCCTCGTCTTCATCCCCCCGCATCTTCGGCCAACCGGCAGCATTGTGGGGGCTATCAAAGCGCTCATCGCCAGTCTGGTTATGGGCCTGGTTGCCTTCCTGCTCAATTCACTCCCGCTCCTCATGATTATCCCTATCGCAGCGCTGGAGTATTTCATCGTAGCGACAGCGTTGGGAACGATTCCGCGCCAGGATATACAGGCGCTTTTGCGGGCGGTGCGCAGCAAAGGGAAACAGCCGCCTGCCATCAGCGTAGAGCCTGATGAAATGGTGAACGCCGCGCTCGCCGCTGGCGATACCATCGCAGCCTTCCAGCTTGCCACCGATTTGCACGAAGCGGGCCGTCTTGGCGAGGCCATGCTCCTGTATCAATCGGTGCTGGAAAAAGAGCCGACCAACTTTGGCGCCAACTATAACCTTGGGCTAATCTACAGCGAGATGGGCCAGCTTGCCATCGCCGAAGAACACTGCCAGCAGGCGGTAACTCTCAACCCGGACAGCGCCGAGGCTCAAGCACTCCTGGCCTACATCCTCCAGCGCCAGGGCATCCTGGAAGAATCGGAAAAACGGACCCGCCTGGCCGTCCAGTTGGGCTTCCAACTCAGGCTGCTTGAACTGCTCACCCTGCCCGGCCTCGGCAGCGGGCCACTGCCCAAACTCACCGGCCCCGGTGGCACCAAACCGCTGCCAAGGGTTGAAACTGGCCCCGGTGGCACCAATCCCCTGCCCAGGCTCTCCGGCCCAGGCAGCACCAACCCACTACCAAAGATCGAGACCGGCTCAGGTGACACCAACCCGCAGCCAAAAGTTGAGGCTGGCGACCGGAAGACGCGCTAAAATAAAGAGACCGGGCGCCATCCACGAAATACGCTTCAAGGGAGGAGGTAGCAAACAGCATGAAACGCATCCTGGTGGCCGTCATCAAGTACACCACCAATCACATCATCAGCCATCTTCCGTCCTATACCCTCCGTCACGCCTGGTATCGCCACATCTTGGGCTGGCGCATTGGCCCCAAAGCCGCCATCCTGATGGGGCAAGAAGTGCAAATGGCGGGACTGCGCACCAGCGGCAAGCGCGTCTCCATCGGCAAAGGAACGGTTATCAATCACGGCTGTTTCCTCTACACCACTGGCGGCCTCCTCATCGGCAACAACGTCAGCATATCGCGGGGTGTCTGGCTCGTCACCGGTTCGCACGACATGAATGATCCTCGCTTCCCCGACTTCTACAAACCCATCGCCATTGGCGACTACGCCTGGATTGGCGTGCGCGCCACCATCCTTGGCGGCGTCACCATTGGCGAAGGAGCAGTCGTCATGGCCGGAGCCGTCGTCACCCGCGATGTTCCGCCCTTCGCCGTCGTTGGCGGCGTCCCCGCCAGGATCATCACCGAACGCAGGCTCTATAACCCCGCCTACCAACTCGACTTTCACCCGCTCTTTGAATGAGTCGCCCGGCACCCATCGCTCAAGGAAAATACTGGCTAATCACGTTCTTGATCGCGTAATATTGCGGCTTGGGCTGATCGTGATGATTCAGATCAAACATATCAAACCCCCCATACCCACCATAGCTTTGCGCGTCAAATTGATTCGCAAAATCCAGCCCCGCCTGGATCATTGACATGAGGGCCTGCGTCGTAAATTGCTGGATAAACGTCGTGCCATAATCAGGCGGCGGCACGCTGGCATCATAATTCCATTCGGTAATCCCTACCGGCAAATTTTTCCCAAGCGTGGCATGAACAACGCAGCGCACCTCGTTCGTTACCTGCGCGTAGCTTGACGCTTTGGCAAGACAGGACGTTTCAGTCACACCATAGCAAGGATACCAGTGAAAGCTGACCGCATCCGGCAGCACCCCAGAGGACTTGACGCCTGATAGAAACTGTTGCAGAAAGCAATCGGGGACATCGGCAACCAGATCATCACATTGATTACCTGTATCGTTGGAGATCACAGGGCCGATAAACTTCGCCTGCGGGTTAATCTGTCTTAATTGAGGGATAACCTTATTCCACTGTTGCAGATACTGCTGAACCGTATAGCCGTTATAATCTGGCTCATTGCCAAACTCATACAGGTTGCAGCGCGACCCCAGATAACGCACCACATGGATAGTAAAAGCCGTGTCCAGAAAGTCAGGAAAGACGCCCAAACAGATCATGCCACTGTTTTCAACCGTTTGAATCCGCTGCTCAATTTCTGCATCAGTTGTCGCGTGTCCATCAGCCAGGCTCTTATCGAAAAAGAAGGTGCGCATCAAAGTAAAGTGCGCCGCTTTTAGTGCCTGCTGGATCGCAGGATTCGTCTCGACATTATCACCAGCCCACTCCTGGGTATCATTGGTGCCAAACAAGAACGACGAGACCCCATTTTTCCAGGTCTGCTCTCCCGGAAGCAGCGTCTTTGCCCCATAATTGCCGCTCCCAGTCACGCTGCTGCTGGCGGAATCAAAACAAATACTCGCAGGTGATGAATCCCACGGCGAACAAGCCACAACGAACAGGCTCAGCAGCACCAGCAGCAGATCACCGCTCAGCAGCCCTCGTGTGAATCCCTTTTTCCACAAGCGGCGCATAACGAACACATCCTTTCTTTGAGGCAGGGAAACGCACCACCACCACTATAGCATGCTGGGGGGATAATCAGGTGTACAACAGAGATAAAAAAAAGAGGCCATACCCTCCCAAGGCAGCGCAGCAAAACGCAGTGACCACCTGCTTCACACCTCTCCTCAAGCCCGCTGGAATGTCCCCATTTCTCTACCACGTCATCACCTATTCTTTACTCTGAGATGATGTAATGGGAAAGGTGTAGATTAGAAACATCACCCCGCGGCACAATGCCAGCAGGGTATACAAGGAGATGATTGGAAACGTTACGCGCTCCTGATAAAGAGCGAAGATGGAGGCGGGGCTATGTTTCAACAACTCTATACATCTGGCGCGTATCAGGAGAAAAACCCGACCTGGCATGTCGAGGAATCCCCCTGGAAAGCACGGCAGATTCTGCGCATCCTGGCAAAACACCATCTGGCCCCCAAAACCATCTGCGAGGTTGGCTGTGGGGCAGGAGAAATCCTCAAGCAGCTACAACAGCAGATGAGCAGCGATTGCCGCTTCTGGGGATATGACATCTCTCCCCAGGCGCTAGAGCTTGCACAAACCAGGGCTAATGACCGCCTTCAATTCAAGCTGGCGGATATTCGACAAGAGCAGCACGCCTTCTTCGATCTGCTCCTGGTCATGGATGTGGTTGAACACCTGGAAGACTGCTTCAGCTTTCTAAGGGAGATCAAATCCAGGGGCCGCTACAAAATACTGCATATTCCTCTGGACCTCTCAGTACAAACGCTGCTGCGGCCCAACGCACTGCTCAAGGTACGCCAGGCGTATGGGCATCTGCACTACTTCACCAAAGAAACCGCTCTGGCAATGCTCAGAGACACCGACTACGAGGTGCTGGATTACTTCTACACCTCCAGAGCTATCGAGATGCCCACGCGCGAGCTTCCAAGAAAGCTGCTAAAATTGCCAAGGGCCATCCTGGGCACCATCCATCAAGATATAGCCGCCCACCTCCTGGGAGGCTGGAGCATTCTGGTCCTGGCAGCATAACACCCTACCCTGAAGCATGCTTAGATCATAAAGGGGGCTTACTTTGAACATGATCCAGACATTCCCTGCACCGCTGCGACTGAGCGCTGCCCTGGAGAAGCAGGTGCAAAATGTCTTTTACTATCAACCGGCCTGGATAGACCTGATCTCGCGGCTCTACGGGTATTCCGTCACCACCCTGACCACCACCAACACCACCGGAGAAATCACCGGACTGCTCCCCATCTGTACCCTGCGCAGCCCACTCACCGGCAAGCGCCTGGTCGCGCTGCCCTTCTCCGATCATTGCCCGCTCCTGGCAGATGATGAAGCCAGCGCGAAGCATCTGATCGATCAGGCTATCAACCTCGCCAGGCACGAAAAAGCCCGCTATCTTGAACTACGCACCGGCGTCAACGACATCCTCGCCCAACATGGCGAATTCGCCCGCAGCGATCTCTACGTGAGTTGGCGCCTGCCGCTCTCATCTGACCCGGCCACCATCTGGTCATCGCTGCGTAAACCCATCCAACGCCAGATTAAAAAATCAGAAAACCAGGGCGTCCAGGTCCGCCTGGCCCAGCAGCGAGAGGAGGTCGATCACTTTTATCGTCTTCATCTGCTCACACGCTCCAAAAAGCATGGCATGCCCGTGCAGCCGCGCCAGTATTTCCCCGCGCTCTGGGACACCTTCGCCCCTCAAGGCACTCTACAGGTCTTGCTTGCCGGGTATCAGGGCAAAATCATCGCCAGCATGATCTTACTGGCATCCGGCACCACCGTCAGATATGCCTACGGCGCCTCTGACGAAGCCTATCTTCATCTTGCCCCAAACAACTTGCTCATGTGGACCGCCATCACCTGGGGCTGCCAGCACGGCTATCAGATGCTCGATATGGGGCGTACAGCTATAGACAACGAAGGACTCATGGAATTTAAACGTCGCTGGGGGGCAATCAGAGAACCGCTTGCCTATTATTATTATCCCCAGGTCGAGGGGTTGGCAAGCACATCAGAGCGGAGTTGGAAGTATCGGCTTCTGACGAACTGCTGGCGCCGATTGCCCCTTGGAATTGCCGGGCCGCTTGGGGGACGTTTGTATAAACACCTGGGCTAGCACAGCCTGGTGTCGAGAAGACCACTTTTCAGACAGCTTTATATCCAGATTGTTATACCAACGCGCACCGGCTTTTCACCCGCAGCAGATATACTCTTGAAGGAGTTGGAGTTTTAGTATGCTCTCGAAGGAAACAGAGCGTAGAGATTTTCTCAATACGTGAGTAGGAGGAGCCTTCGATGGCTACTCAAACATTACCCCTTGAATTTATCCAGCGCAAGCCTGGGTACCTTCGGGCCAAGCGTATCCTTGATCTGTTCTTCACCTTGCTTATTCTCCTTCCGCTCTGCCTCACCGTCGTCATCGTCGGAATCCTCATTCGCCTGGACTCGGAAGGGCCGATCTTTTATCGCCAGAAGCGGGTAGGGCTGAACGGAACCGAATTTATGATGCTCAAATTCCGCTCCATGTACGTCAATCGGGATGACCAGGTTCACCGCGAAGCCATCAAACGCTACATGGAGGGCGAGCGGCTCAGCGAGAACGACGAGGGCGGCCTCTCCTACAAGCTGGACAACGACCCCCGCATCACGCGCGTTGGCCGCTTCATCCGCAAGACCAGCATCGACGAACTGCCCCAGTTCTTCAACGTCCTGCGCGGCGAAATGACGCTGGTTGGCCCACGTCCCCCGGTCCCCTACGAAGTCGAATTCTACAGCACACACGACTGGCAGCGGCTCTCTGGAAAACCAGGGTTGACCGGCCCCTGGCAGGTCTATGGACGCAGCCGGGTCACATTCCAGGAAATGGTCGAGCTTGACATCGCCTATCTCCAGCGCCAATCCTTGTGGGAAGACATCAAACTCATTCTCTTGACCATTCCGGTCATGATTAGCGGGCGCGGAGGGGCTTAGCGGGGGCACATCACCATGCCGGACCACAACGTCGTGGAACAGTTCCTCCACAACAACCATCTCCTTACCGTCAAACCAATGCCGGTAAGGAGATCGCGTTATTACCGCTGCACAAGCACAGAGGCAACAAGCACAGAGGCAAAAGAAATCGCCCTTCTATGAGACACCTGCCAGGGGTCTCCATTGACCGGGCAGGTACTCGCGCCGCTCAGGCACCCTTCATCTGCAAAATCCCAGAATCGGCCAGCACCAGCGTGTAGCCCACGCCCGGCACCGTCAAGATATAGCGAGGATGTGTGGGGTCTGGCTCAATCTTCTGCCTCAAATGGCGAATATGCGCTTTAATCAGACAGGCGCTTCCTTCTCCATCATAGCCCCACACATAGGTCACAATTTGTTCAGCCGTGCAAACATCATCCGCGTTGATCGCCAGCAAGTGGAGCAGCTTGCTCTCCGTCCGCGTCAGCCTGGTGGTCTTCCCATGCACCCGCACCTCGTTATGCAGCGAATCAACACAAATCGGGCCAACCGTAATCGTCGAAGGCGGACGTTGTTCCAGGGTCGAGCGCACCCTCCGGCTGACTGCGTGAATACGCGCCAGCAGTTGAGACGGAGAAAACGGCTTGCGCACATAATCATCTGCCCCTGACTCCAGGCACCGCACCTCGTCGCGCACATTCGTCTCATCCGTAATGATAAGTACCAGCGCGTCATGTTTGGTGCGCATCTCCCGGCAGAGGTCCAGACCATCCATATCCTTCAGCGCCGGATCAAGAATCACCAGATCAGGCTGCTGCTCCAGCCATTGCTCCTTCGCCCGCTCGCCTGTATACGCTCGACATACTTCATATCCCAGGGTTTTTAACCAGCTTGTCAGCATTTCAACCCAATCGCGGTTGTTATCAGCAATAAGGATTTTCATGGTTTTTTACTCCTCTGCCATCCATCGCACGACAGCATGCTCTTTCCCCGTTCTTGCCGTTCTCGACTCATCCGATGTCTGCGCCGCTCACCGCGCAGACACACCAGCCAGGATATGCCCGCGAATGGCATCACATACCCGATCAATCTCGCTCTCAGTCAATTCAGGGAACATCGGCAGCGAAAGAATTCGACCAGCCAATCGTTCGGTGACTGGGAGCGACCCCTTTGGGCACGCAAAATCAGCGCAGGCGGGCTGAAGATGCAGGGGCACCGGATAATGAATGCCAGTCTGGATGCCCTGGGCTGTCAGAGCGGCACGCAGCCCATCACGATCATCCGTCTGAATGACATAGGCATAATAGATATGGTCTGAACCCGCGCGTTCAACCGGCGTCGTCACAATGTCCCGGAGGCGCTCTGTATAGGCCATCGCGTGCGCCCGCCGCTGCTTGTTCCATTCATCGAGCCGACGGAGCTTGATCCGCAAGATCGCCGCTTGCATCTCATCCAGGCGGCTGTTCATCCCAATCAGCTCGTGATAATACCGCTCGCGCGAGCCGTGATCCCGCAGCATCCGTATCCTTGCAGCGAGGTCAGGATCATTGGTAGTCACGATACCAGCTTCCCCATAAGCGCCAAGGTTCTTGCTGTAATACAAACTAAAGGCCGCCACATCGCTGAGCGTACCCACGCGGCGCCCACGATAGCGCGTGCCCTGCGCCTGCGCTGCGTCCTCAATCACCCGCAAATGATGCTCCTTAGCAAGCGCCAGCAGCGGCTCCATCTCCGTTGCCTGTCCATACAGGTGAACCGGCATCAACGCGCGCGTGCGCGGCGTGATCGCCTCAGCCACTTTCTCAGGGTCCATCGTCGCCGTCTCCGCCTCAACATCCACGAAGACCGGCTTCGCCCCAGCCATCACAATCGCCTCAACCGTCGCAATAAACGTATTCGCTACCGTAATGACTTCATCGCCGGGACCAATCTCGCAGGCGCGCAGGGCCAGATAGAGCGCATCCGTCCCTGATCCCACGCCGATCCCCTCATCGGCTCCGCAGTAATCGGCAAACTCCCGCTCAAACGCGCGCACATTGGGGCCAAGGAACAATTCCATGCCGCTCAACGTCGCATCAAGCGCGTTCAGCACTTCCTTCCGAATCGTCTGATACTGGCGCTGTAAATCAACCAACTTAATTTCTTGACTCACGAAAACCTCCACAAGCACGTACACGCGAACACACACTAAAAAAACAATCATCCAGGGTTGACCAATCCCGCCACAGCATCCCTTCCCTGGGGGCCGACTATCCCTGCGCCTTGCGCACATCCAGATGCGCGTAAGGGCGCTCAAGAAACCCTTTGCTACAGGTGAGCGTATCAATCGTTCCCACCACACGCGCCGGATTGCCATACGCAACCGAACGCGCAGGGATATTGCGGGTCACAACGCTGCCAGCGCCAATCAACGCATATTCACCAATCACCACATACGGCACCACCGTCACATTGACCCCAAGCTGCGCGCCCTTCTTAATCGTTGGGCCACGCATACAGGGGCCAGACATCGGGCAGCCGGGGTGAATATCGTTCGCAAAACTGACACCCGGCGCCAGAAATGCCTCGTCCTCCAGCGTACTAAACTGAGCAATATAGACATTGCTGTGAATCTTCACCCCGTTCCCAATCCTACAGCCATAATCAATGACCGTATTGCTCCAGACGCTCACATCATCACCCAAAACGTTCTGCTCGCGGATCACCACATGATGCCCCGTGTGAAGACGCGCGCCAATCGTGCTGCCAAGATAAATCACCGTCCCCGACGCCAGTTCCGCTCCCGCGCCCAGCGTCAAGTCGAGCGGCTCAACCTTCCGGCGCGGGCGCTGACCGATCAGCACATACGGCGCGATCTCCTCTGGTTCGCCCATATGCACCCATTCCGCAGCGCCAGGTGCCAGCCCATCGGACGGCATCCAGCGCGAGACCGGCCTATCGCTCATACTGGCACCTCCTGCCCATCCAGCTCCAACGAGCGCTGAATCGCCTCCAGCGTTCTGGTAATCGGCAGGCTCCAGATGCCATCACTCAGCGGCTGCTTTCCGCTGCGAATGCAGTCCACAAAATGCTCGCATTCCATCTGGAGCGGCTCTTTCCATGCAATCGTTGGAATGATAATATCGCCAGACCGATACGACAGCTCAAATTCCTCAAAGGTCGTGGAATGTGGCAGGCGATCTACACCCCGGTTATAAATGCGCACCTTATCGTGCGGCTCAACATCATCGTAAACCGCCATCTGCTGATCGCCCACCAGCGTCAGGCGCCGGACTTTCGAGGGATGCAGCCAGCTTAACTGCACATGCGCCATCATGCCGTCGGCATAGTGCAGATGAATATAGGCCACATCATGAATCCCGCGCTGAATGTGCGCTGCTCCCGTCGCGCGCACCGTCACCGGATCAGCATCCAGCAAATAGCGCAGCATCGACAGATCATGCGGCGCCAGATCCCACACCACATTGACATCCTGATGAAAGAGGCCCAGATTCAGGCGCTGGGTATCAATATAGTACAGCTTGCCCAACTGCCCTTCATTCAGGATACGCCGAAGCTCCCGCACCGCATTGTGGTAGAGAAACGTATAGCCCACCATCAACACACGCTCCCGCTCCTGGGCCAGACGAATCAAATCCTCCGCCTCGCTCACTTTGTCCACCAGCGGCTTCTCCACAAACACATGCTTCCCCGCCAGCAGCGCCTGGCGCGCCAGGGCATAATGCGCATGCACTGGCGTGGCAATCACAACCGCATCAATATCACTCTCAAAGAGATCAGCCGCGCGCTGCGTCAGCATAGACTGCGGATGATAGGTATGCGCCCGCGCAAGCTGCCCTTCATCGAGATCAGCAATGAACTCAACAGAACTCCCGGCAAGACTGCTGAGATTGCGGACCAGTTGCGGACCCCAATAGCCATACCCAATCACCCCAAATTGAACAGGCTTCAATGCAGGTGCAGCCCCCACAGACCTCCCCACAACAACCCCAGGTAACGATACTTCCATTGCACTCCCCCTTACACGCACACCGCGATGTCATCTCAAAAACAGATCATCAACGTCGAAATAACCAGAGAAACGATACTAGCAACAGGTCACAATCAGGTAACAGACCAGGCACCGATCAGTCACGATCAGGTAACAGCCACTACAGCCCGTAACAGCCTCTCAGAGTGTGTCCTTTTCTTTAACAGGCATGGCTTCAGATGAGGTCGCCAACACATAGCCAACACCCGGCTTGGTGAGGATATAGACCGGGTGCGCGGGGTCTGGCTCAATCTTGTTGCGCAGCCGGTTGATATTCACTTTCAGCAGGTGGTTTTCCCCGGTATAGTCTGGCCCCCAGACACGCTCCAACAAGAGATCGTGCGTGATGACCAGTCCAGCATTCTGCGCCAGATAAGCCAGGATACGATATTCAATGGGGGTAAGAGCGATCACACGCCCATCTACCGTGACTTCATGCTGCAAAAAATCAATCGTCAGCACCCCAATGCCTACTTTTGACTGCTGAAGCCGCCCGCTCCCCAGCCCTCCCCACTGCGCGCGGCGCAGCAGCGCGCGCACGCGCGCCCGCAGTTCAACAATACTAAACGGCTTGGTCAGATAATCGTCCGCGCCAAGTTCAAACGCCTGCGCCTTATCCTCCACCTGCTCCCGTGCCGTCAGAACCATAATAGGCACCGTCGAAAACGTGCGAACCTGCTCGCAAACCTCCAACCCACTGAGCCTGGGCATCATAATATCCAGGAGCAGCAGATCAAAATGGGCTGTCTCGACCAGATGGAGCGCCTGCTGTCCATCGCTGGCAGGCGTCACATGATACCCCTCGGCTTGCAAGCAATGTCGGACAAACCGCAGCGCCTGGGGATCATCATCCGCCACCAGAATTGCCGTCTTCTTAGCAGCCATACGCGCTACCCATTCTATCGCGCTCTCTGAGCCTGACCGTACCAGAAGAGAATGCTGACAAACATACGTATCTCTCTACGGATGCCTAACCCTACTCTCATCAACGAAACGCCTATATAGGTGTAACGTGAACACGTAAACATTTAGTTGGTGACGTGTTAAACTTTTTTGGCCTGCCTGTGAAACCGCGCGCGAAACTGCGCGCCGGGAACCTCACATACCCCCAACTCTTAAAAGAAGGCTCATCACCAGGAGACGAGAACACACCAGCACCCACTTCAACATTTCTGCCAGTAGATGAGACACGGCCTCTGGAAATCAAGGGGACATTACCATCACGCTCTACTCTAGAGCAAACTGCTCAATTTAGAGTGTAGAATATCTGCGTGAAGAGCCAATAGCGGCAGGGTGATAATTCGGTTACAACACCCTATCTTGTGTTAAAGAGATACAACCGCCGCACTGGATGGTTCTCACCATCATAATCACCATCGCCAGGGCTGGCCGTCCCCCTCGAACACAGCCAGCCATCGCCTGAAAACCGGAGGAAAGCTGCCAGATGGAAGAAACGCTGCGTGCTGATCGACGGGCCGGACTGCTGCGCCTCTCTATCAACCGGCCACCGCTCAATATCCTTGACCTGGCAACCATACAGGCGCTGACCGCAGCCCTGCGACGCGCGCGCAGCGACGGACAGACGCGGCTCATCATCCTGACCAGCGAAGGCGAACGTGCCTTCTCAGCGGGCGTCGACGTGCGCGATCACCTGCCCGGCAAAGACACCGAAATGATAGCCGCCGTCCAGGACCAGTATCGCGCCTTTGCCGAACTTGCCGCCGCAGCCATCCCAACTGTCGCGCTGGTCAAGGGCCTGGCGCTGGGCGGCGGCTGCGAACTGGCCGCCCTCTGCGACACACTCCTCGCACGCGAAGACACCGAATTTGGCCTCCCAGAAATCAATCTCGGCGTCTTCCCCCCTCTGGCGGCTGCGCTCTTCCACCGCCGCCTGACCCCCCGCGTGGCCCTGCGCCTGATGCTCACCGGCGAACGCATCAACGCCGCCGAAGCCCACCGCCTGGGTCTTGCCCATCAGGTGCTGCCTGCCGACCGCTTCCACCACGACACCGAAGAACTCGTCCTGATGCTGGCAATGCTCGGAACAGCATGCAAAACCTGACCATGCTTTGAAAAAAACTCTATTTTTGGCTACTCAATCATTGAGTACATTCCCTCTGAGCAGATTTTAGGTTTATACTCTCTTCGTAACACTAAAGGGAATGCAAGCGTTTTCATCCCATCGCCAATATCCTAGCAAGCCTGGAGGATGAAGCGCCTTACAATCCTGGGCAATCTCCAATGGCTCACTCTTTTCCTCAGCAGGGTGGTTTTCGGGAACTCGCATTGCCAGCACAACGTCTGTCCTGGCAACAGTGACTGAGAAAGGTGCCGAGCGTGTCCAGTGGCAGGCTCAACTCCCTGGCAGGAAATACTTTCCTGCCCTCACACGCCCACCTTCAACCGATCTGGCAGCAACGCCCAGATTGGCCCACTCACTCTGTCGCTCTGGCCGCGCCTGCACGATTGCCAGCAGCACGCGGCCCCCCACAACGCGGCCAAAGCATTGCTCCCTTCTTTCCGCACGAGGAAGGGGCTGCGATGGCGCGCCTCCTCCAGAGTCATAGTGCATCCCGCCATCGTAGGCGTCACGCGCGTTCGCGTGTCCTCATCCTGAAACGGCGAGCCGCATAGATCAAACCTGTGAGAAGCTGAAACGAGGACTTGAAGCATGAAACACAAGATACACCTCAAGGTCAACGGCGTCGAACACACTAACGAAGTCGAGCCGCGCCTCCTGCTGGTCCATTATCTCCGCGATGTCCTCAACCTGACCGGCACACATGTAGGCTGCGACACCAGCCAGTGTGGCGCCTGCACCGTCATGCTCAACGGCCAGGCCGTCAAAAGCTGCACCGTCCTGGCAATGCAAGCCAGCGGTGGCGAAGTCACAACCGTTGAGGGTCTGGCAACCAACGGCACACTCCATCCCGTTCAAGAAGGCTTCTGGGAGAAGCACGGCCTGCAATGTGGCTTCTGCACACCTGGCATGATGATCACCGCCGTCCAACTGCTGGAGCGCAACCCCAACCCCACCGAAGACGAAATTCGCCACGCCCTCGAAGGCAACCTCTGCCGCTGCACCGGCTATCAGAATATCGTCTCGGCGATTCAGTATGCCGCTGAGAAAATGCGCACAGCATCTGCCCAGCCTGTCAAGGCCGCGCAGTAGGAAGGGAAGTAGCGATGGCTGTTACCAAAATGTTCGGAGCTGCTGTCAAGCGGCGCGAAGACCCTCGCCTCATCACCGGCAAGGGCTACTACACCGATGATATGAACGTCCCCGGCCAGACCTACATGGCCGTCCTGCGCAGCCCCTATGGACATGCGCGCATTCGCGGCATCAACGTCGAGAAAGCCAGAAAACACCCCGGCGTCGTCGCCGTCTTTACCGGCCAAGACCTCGCCGATGGCGGCATCGGCCCCCTGCCCCAAGCCTGGCCGCTGGAAGTTGGCATGGTCAACGGCCAGAAAATGACCATCCCGGAGTGGCGTGTCCTGGCAATTGATCGCGTGCGCTTCACTGGCGACGGCGTAGCCGCCGTCATTGCCGAAGACCCCTACACCGCCAAAGACGCCCTCGACCTGATTGACGTTGACTACGAGCCGCTGCCCGCCGTCACCAATCAGGCCAAAGCAATGGAGCCAGGCGCACCCCAACTGCACGACAATGTGCCCAACAACATCGCCTTCCACTGGCGCCTCGCCAACGGCGACATCGACGCCGCCTTCGCCAGCGCCGATAGAATCGTCAAAGCCCATTTCATCAACCAGCGGCTCATCCCCAACCCGATGGAGACCCACGCCGCCCTGGCTCAGTGGAACGCGGGCGCCGAAGAGATGACCTTCTGGAACACCAGCCAGAACCCCCATGTCACCAGGCTGCTGGGCACACTCGTCACCGGTATCCCAGAACACAAGCTGCGCGTCGTTGCCCGCGACGTGGGCGGCGGCTTTGGCTGCAAGATTTCCATCTACCCCGGTGACATCCTCACCATGTGGGCAGCCAGAAAGCTCAATCGCCCGGTGAAATGGACCGAAGAGCGCCGCGAAAACTATCTGGCAACCGCGCATGGCCGCGACCACATTCAGGACGTGGAATATGCCGTGAAAAACGATGGTACCGTCCTGGGCATCCGCGTCAAAGCCATTGCCAATATGGGTGCCTATCTCAACACCGGCCCCGCGCCAGGCGTGCCCACCTGGCTGTTTGCCCCCATGCTGGCCGGATGCTATAAACTGATCGCCTTGCAGTGCGACACCTACGGCGTCTATACGAACACCACCCCCACCGACGCCTATCGCGGCGCGGGCCGCCCCGAAGCCACCTATATCATCGAGCGCGGCATGGACCTCATCGCCCGCGAGCTTGGCATGGACCCCGTGGAAATTCGCCGCAAAAACTTCATCCAGCCCGATGAGTTCCCCTATACCTCCATCGGCACCTTCGTCTACGACAGCGGCAACTACCAGGGATCACTGAACAAAGCCCTCGAAATAGCCGACTATGCTGGCTTCCGCCAGCGCCAGGCCGAAGCGCGCAAGCAAGGCAAGTACCTGGGCATCGGCCTCTCCACCTATGTCGAAGTCTGCGGCCTGGGTCCATCAGCAGGCGCTAACGCCATCGGCTTTACCGGCGGCCTGTGGGAAAGTGCCGTCGTGCGCATGCACCCCACCGGCTCCGTCACCGTCTTCACCGGCTCCAGCCCGCACGGCCAGGGCGAAGAAACCACCTTCGCCCAGCTTGTCTCCAGCGAACTGGGCGTCCCCGTCGAAGCCGTTGAAATCATTCATGGCGACACCAACTCCGTCCCCTTCGGCATGGGCACCTACGGCAGCCGCAGCCTCGCCGTCGGCGGCGCCGCCCTGGTCATGGCTGCGCGCAAAATCCGCGAGAAAGCCCGCAAGATCGCCGCGCACCAGCTTGAGGCCGCCCTCGATGATGTCGTCTTCGACAACGGCACCTTCTCTGTCCAGGGCAGCCCGGATAAAAAGAAGACCATCCAGGAGATCGCCTTTGCCGCCTATATGGGAGGCAACCTGCCGCCCGATGTCACTCCCATGCTGGAGGAAAATCACTACTACGATCCGCCCAACTTCGTCTTCCCCTTCGGCGCCCATATCTGCGAGGTGGAGGTCGACATCGAAACCGGCGTCACCAGGCTCCTGCGCTACATCGCCGTCGACGACTGCGGCCCCGTCGTCAACCCCATGATCGTCGATGGGCAGGTACACGGCGGACTGGCGCAGGGCATCGGCCAGGCGCTCTACGAGCATGGCATCTACGACGACAACGGCCAACTGCTCAGCGGCAGCATGATGGACTACGCTGTGCCAACGGCAAGCGAACTGATCCATTTCGATCTGGCGCGCACCGAGACCCCATCTCCACACCAGCCTTTGGGTCTCAAGGGCGTGGGCGAGACCGGCACCATCGCCTCAACCCCCGCCGTTGCCAACGCGGTAGTTGACGCGCTCTCGCCGCTGGGCATCACCCATATCGACATCCCCCTGACACCCGAAAACGTCTGGCACGCCATTCAAAACGCGCGCAAGGCATAGAAAGTGAGGAACGCACGCCATGTTCCCCAGTGAGTTTGAGTATCACCAGGCGCACAGCGTTCAGGAAGCCATCGAACTGCTCGGCAAACACCAGGATGCCAAGCTGCTCGCTGGCGGCCACAGCCTGCTGCCCATGATGAAACTGCGCCTGGCCCAGCCCTCCATGCTCATTGACATTGGCCGCATCGCGGGGCTGAGCGGCATCAAAGCCGAGAACGGGTCGATTAGCATCGGCGCGCTAACCACCCATTATCAAATCGAAAGCTCAGACCTCCTCAAGAAGTCCTGCCCCATCCTCCCCGAAGCGGAATACTACGTGGCCGACATCCAGGTACGCAATCGCGGCACCATCGGCGGCAATCTGGCCCACGCCGACCCGGCCTCTGACTTGCCCGCCGTCGCCCTGGCCTTGGGGGCCGAACTCCGCGTCACCGGACCCGGCGGCCAGCGGACCATCACAGCGGATAACTTCTTCGTGGACCTCCTGACCACCGCGCTCAATCCACAGGAAATCCTCACCGAAATCCGCGTCCCCGCCCTCAAGGCGGGACAGGGCGCGGCCTACGTGAAGCATCCGCATCCCGCCAGCCACTACGCCGTCGTTGGCGTGGCTGCCCTCGTCACCCGCGACGCTGCCGGAAACTGCACCGCCTGCCGCGTGGGCGTCACTGGTGCCGGACCCAAGGCGGTCCGCGCCACCGCCACCGAAGCCGCCCTCACCGGCAAAGCGCTCACCGCTGAGAACATCGCCGAGGCCGCCAGCCACGCCGCCGACGGCATCGACTGCCTCAGCGACGCCTACGCCTCAGCAGCGTACCGCGCCCATCTGGTCCAGGTCTATGCCAAACGCGCGCTCACCCAGGCCGCCGAGCGCGCCAAAGGCTAAGCCTTACCAACATCTCTTCGCATCCGCACACAGCGGCGCCTTCCCGAATGGGAAAGCGCCGCTGTTCTTTAATTTTCAGAGAGAAGGTCATCCTCTGCATCAGGGCTGGCGTCGCTGTAGTTGAACTCAACCCTGCTCTGCGTGATAATCTCGCTCAGAATGGCGCCGAGATGCTGTTGTTCAGCGGCCTCGACGAGCAGTTCAGCCAGGCGGGGCAGGTTGATAATCTCCTCGATAGCTGCCATATATTCCTAAACTATGGCCTCAAACAACGTGGGCTGCTCTTCTTCAAGCTCTTTGCGTGTTCGCCTGGGTCTGTACGAACGTGGAGGCTTTTGTAATGGCTCTTCGTTATAGCTGGTTGCCAGGGCAAGCCTTCGCAGCCCTATCTTGACATACGCCTCTTCGATCTCAATCCCAATGGATTTTCTCCCCAACTGCTTGGCAACAAAGGAGGTCGTAAACGTGCCAGAAAACGGGTCCAGAACGGTATCACCAGGATTCGAGCTGGCTCTGATAATTCTTTCCAGCAGCGCGACGGGTTTTTGCGTTGGATGATCTTCATATTCATCCATCCGGTAGCGCACCCTTGGAAACTCCCAGACATTGCCGGGCACTTCGGTGGCGTTATAGACGGCAGGGATTGGCTTGCGATAATCAATATGAGCGTATCCCCGGATTGAATATCCATCCTCCAGAGGCAAAAAAAGTCCTGATTCTCTTGACAACCGCGCAATTATCAGGTATAGTGTCTCCATGCTCCTCGTGGAGCAGCGTTTCCCAACTCAGGCGAACCCTTTGGCAACGGTACTGAGTGGACGCGACCAGACATCAACTGGCCGCACCACTAACCCCAACCCTGGATGACCAGGAGTGAGGCTGGGGCATTCTATCCACTGGCACCAGAAATTACCAGCAGCCAGTCGATAGAACCCTCTCAGCGGCCACTTCTGCGAGCCAACGAAGCGATTGCTTCGGGCACGTTCAGGGGTGGCCGTTGCGCATCCCGCGTCGGCAGCGCGCTTCGCTGCCATACGTCTTGGAACACTGGTCAAAACGGTGGTGTTCGTCCCAGCCCGCGCAGGCGGGCTTCGTGGCGTAGCCTCTAGCCGCGACCTTTAGTCGCCAGGCTTCTTGACCGATGTTCTCATGCGCAGTTGAGAGGAGACCACTCGTATGTCCACCATCTTCACGCGACCCCTGCGACCCATGCCCGGCCAGCCCGGCGCCTACGTCTCGCCCGTTCCCACCCTGTCCCAGCGCGCCTTTGAAGTCCTCGCCCTCGCCTCCGCCTTCCCGCTCGCCCTCCAGCCCGATCTCCACAAGCGCTTCCTGGCCCAGCCCGCTCGTCGGCGCGATAACACGCCGCCTGATCTGCGCCTGACGGTCTACCGCCCCGGCGAAGTAGGCGACCTCACCCGCAAGGGACTGCGCAAAGAAGTGCGCGAAGAACTCAAGCGCTTCGAGCGCCTGCTGGACGCCCCACCGGGTCTGATGAGCGGCTTAAGCCGCAACCATCTGCTGGCGGTGCATACCACCCGCCTGCGCCAGTTGTGGGAAGAGTGCGCGCGCCGCCGCTGGCCGCAGGGGCCGCTGGTCGTCTTCCGCTCCCTGCTGGCATAAGTGGGTCATTCCCATCAACTCTGCCCACTCTGCCTACTCTGCCAGGGGTGGGCACGATGGGCACGATGGGCACGATGGGCACGATGGGGAGCGCGCGCCGGGACATGAGATAACCACGCTGGCCGATCTTTTTTGTCCTCTAGCATCTGAACGGATATTCTAGTACAATAACGGTTATGAATTCATCGAACCAGCCACAATCCCAGCGCTCGCTCTTTGAGGGCAGCGACACAAACACCTATACGACAGGCGCAGCGCCTGAACCAGCCAGCGGCGTGCAGATGCCGCTGGCCGCGCGCATGCGCCCGCGCACGCTGGACGAGTTTGTCGGGCAGGAACAGATTATCGGCCCCAACACCGTCTTGCGCCGCGCCATCGAAAGCGACCACGTGCCCTCCATGATCCTCTGGGGACCGCCGGGCACTGGCAAAACCACCCTGGCCGAAGTCATCGCCGGAGCGACGCACGCCTGCTTCATCCGCCTGAGCGCCGTCACCGCTGGCGTCGTCGAACTGCGCAAAGCCGTCGAAACCGCCAGAGAGCGCCGCAAAGCGTACAACCAGCGCACCATCCTCTTTATCGACGAGATTCACCGCTTCAACAAAGCCCAGCAGGACGCCGTACTGCCGCATGTCGAGCGCGGCATCGTCACGCTGATTGGCGCGACCACCGAAAACCCCAGCTTTGAGGTCAACGCCGCCCTGCTCTCGCGCTGCCGCGTCTTCACCCTCCATGCCCTCACTGACGAGCAGATTGAAACGATCATTCAGCGCGCCCTGCGTGACGAGGAGCGCGGCCTGGGGCACCTGCGCGCCGTCCTTCAGCCGGATGCCCTGCGCTTTCTCGCCACCGCCGCCAACGGCGATGCCCGCACCGCTCTGAACGCGCTGGAACTGGCAGCAGATGCCACCGAGCCAGACGAGACCGGCCAGCGTCTCATCACAACCCCTGCCGTCGAAGGCGCCCTTCAGCACCGCGCCCTGCTCTACGACAAAGCGGGCGAAGAACACTACAACCTCATCTCCGCCCTGCATAAAGCCCTGCGCGGCTCCGACCCCGACGCGAGCCTCTACTGGCTGGCGCGCATGCTGGAAGCGGGCGAAGACCCGCTGTATATCGTCCGGCGGCTTATTCGCTTTGCCAGCGAAGATGTCGGCATGGCCGACCCGCAGGCGCTGGTGGTCGCCGTCGCTGCCCAGCAGGCCGTACATTTCATCGGCATGCCGGAGGGCAAACTGGCGCTGGCTCAGCTTGTGGTCCACCTGGCAGCCGCTCCCAAAAGCAACGCCCTCTACACCGCCTACGCCCGCGTCGAGCAGGATGTCCAGCAAACGCGCAGCGACCCCGTGCCGCTCTGGATTCGCAACGCGCCCACGCAGTTGATGAAAGACCTCGACTACGCAAAAGGCTACATCTACAGCCACGATGTCTACCAGCAGATGGCGCCCGACGATCCCACGCGCCCTCCACCAGAAGCGCTCCAGGAATATCTGCCCGATAACCTCAAGGGCCGACGCTACTACGAGCCAACATCCTTTGGCGAGGAAGGGCCTATCAAAAAGTGGTTAGAGAAGCGCCGCCAGCACCAGAAGTAACAAGAAGAAGCGCAAAAATAAAAAGAGCGGCCAGACTGTGAGGAAATGGGGTCAGAGATATGCAAGCGTCTCTGGCCCCGCTCACCTCATCGAGCGACCATCACAACGGCTCCAACCGGAGGGTCGTCGGCAAGACCTCATCGCGCACCATAACGGACATATAGGGGTCGTTGCGATACTTCCTGCGATACTCATCGCTCACCCGCGCGATAGTAGCGGGGTCAGTTACGGGAACCGCCCGCACGGGTACGCGCTGCCCATCAACATGCACTGCGGCGGCTGGATTGGCTTTGATTTCCTTATACCAGCGGCCACCGTCCCCGTGAAAAGATCGGATATAGGCGTCATCACCCACTACAACCACCCAGATGGTGGCGCGATGAGCCGAAGCATCGGCCCCAGGCCGCCGCGTCTCGATCTTTATCTCCTGCGCCTGGGCCAGCCGGTTCACTACATCTGTATCAAAGTGCTTTGGCACCGCTGTACTCATGGCTTTCCCTTCTGTGTTTGGCCTGGTTTGCCCTGGCAACCAGTTGCAAATATCTTCTACCCTTGCCTACCTGCTATCCGCTCTTCATCTCGCTCCATCTGGCCTATTACTGCAAACCAAATGCCTCCGCCTTCAGCTATCAGCGCGCAGGCGCAGCAGCCCAGGAAAGCCGCGAAACTGTGCCTTGAGAACCTCGGTGCCGTCCTGATTCACACAACTCCCAATCCCTGTTACCTGCCGTTTCGCCTCATCTTTCTCGCTAAAGATCACCGTGCAGGTAATCGTATCCCCGATATAGACCGGCGCCAGATACTGAAAAACCATCTCCGTCGCCAGAAAGCCCAGCATCCCGCCGATATGGGTACACATACTCGCGGTCAGAAGGCCAGGGATAATGCGCCGCCCGTACCAGCTTTCGCCCGCAAAAGTCTCATCAATATGATACGGGTTATAATCCCCCGTCACGCCGCAGAACAGCGCCACATCGCCTTCAGTAAACGTGCGCCGAAAGGTGAAGGGCCGCCCAAGCTCCAGGGCCTCAAAAGCCGTCCGCAGTTGCTGCTTAAACGCCGGGGTCGCGCCCGACATCCCTGATCTCCTCTCAGTCCGCTCGGCAAGCCAGGTTTGCCGCTGGCGGCAAGCTACTTCTTTTCAGCTTCAGTGACCACCGTTGCCACCGCTGCTGCGGCCATAATCTCGGAAGTACAGAAACCACAGCGCGTGGCCTTGACAGGAACCGCATTGAAGCAATACGGGCACTCGCGGGTAGTTGTTGCCTGCTTCTTCTCGTGCTTCTTGATCTCATCCAGCAGGAAAGCCACCGGGCGCACCACAAAGAAGAAGACCACAAAGGCCACGATCATGAAGCTGATAAACGCATTGATAAAATCCCCAACCTGAAAGATGCTCTTGTTGACCGTAAAGCTCCAGCTAGGAAAGCTGAAGCCACCAAAAATACCGATCAGCGGCGTAATCAAATCTTTGACAAACGCCTGGATGACGGTAGAAAAGGCCGCGCCAATCACAACGGCAACCGCCAGGTCGACCAAATTGCCACGCAGCACAAGATCCTTGAACCCCTTAAACAATCTCATAGCCAGTCCCCCTCATGTTATCACTGCCCACCACGCGCTCCAGGTCAGGGCTGCCGGGCAGGCATCCCAGCCTCTCAGGCGGCTGCGTGTGTCATGGGGCAGAATTGGACACGAGCATAGCATGGACTACCTCTACCGTCAAGAGAGCGTGTGCGCTTCCTTACCACCGTTGACGCCCTAACTGCCAACGTATCCTACACAGTGGGTAAGAACCGGCCTCTGCCGCAGGCCCGCTGACTCAAAGAATGTGCTATAATTTTAGAAGAGGCAGAAGAAAAGGGGGCTATCATGCAGATTTTTGACCTCCCTCAGCCTGTTTGGGGTGTCATCTTTCTTGTCCTGGCAGCGGCTTTACTGATCGCCTTGCGTATCACCGATCCCCGGCGTAATCACTGATTCAAAGGATGTACCCCTCTTTGATAAGAGGCCCAAAGAAAGGAGGGAACTATCATGTCGATCTTTGAGCCTTTTCACCTTGGTTGGGATGTCATCTATTTCGTCTTAACAATGGCCTTACTTATCGCCTTATATAGAATTGATCCCCGGCGACATAACCACTGACCCGCATCAGCGAGCCTGCGGAAAAATCAAAAGGCTGCAATCTCGATCTCCCCGCCATACAGGCGGCAGTAGCTCTCGTAGCGCCCGCGATCAATGGCACCGTTCGCCACAGCAGCGCGCACCGCGCAAGCCGGTTCATGCAGATGGCTGCAATCGGAGAGATGGCATGCCCCCAGGAAGGGCCGAAACTCCGGGAAGTAGAAATCAAGCCGTCCATCCGCCGCCTTGCCCAGCGCAAGCTGGCGGATGCCCGCCGTATCGGCGATAGAGCCGCCGTCTGGCCCATCCAGCGGGAAAAAGCGTGTTCCCGTCGTCGTGTGGCGGCCCTTGCCGGTCGAACCGCTGACCTCACTGACGCGCTGCCCAAGCTCCGGCTGCAACGCATTCAGCAGACTGGACTTGCCGACGCCCGATGGCCCCAGGAAGGCTGAGGTACGTCCGGCAAGCCGCTCGCGCAGTTCAGCAATGCCCTCGCCGGAGGCCACGCTCGTCAGCACAACTGCATAGCCAGCAGCGCGATAGGCCGCCAGCCGCTCCGCCAGCCAGGGTTCGATGCCCAGATCAACTTTATTGATACAAATCAGCGCGGCCAGCCCCTGCGCCTCGGCCAGCACCAGGAAGCGATCCAGCATACGCAGATGGGGCGACGGCTCGCGTGCCGCAAAGACCGCGATCATCTGGTCGATGCCGCTGACCGACCGAATCTTGCCCTGGCCCCGCTGTGGGTCCAGGCGGGTAAACGCGCCGCCCGCGTGGGCAACGACTTCCTCAATCACGCCATTGCCCCCGCCGGTTGGCAGGACGCGCACGCGATCACCCACCGCAACGGGATCATGATTTTTGACCACCGCTTTCTGCACGCGCTTATGGGCAGAAGCGCTGATGGGATACTCCAACTGCTTGCGCAGGCGGCCACGAATCGTGCAGAGCAAAATGCCATCGGGCGTCTCCACACGATACAGCCCCCGGCTGCCTTCGATAATCATTCCTTCCGCCAGAAGCCGGGCGGAATCGGCGGATGCCTGATCCGAATCAAGCGAAGACAAAGATTGTTTAGCGCTCAACGCGATAGCTCCTTTAAAAGCGAACGTTGGTTGTTACACAGCAAGTTCTGGCAATGGATGGCGCCGGAAGGCACAAAAATCCGGCGAGCCGTGCCCGCCGGTGTATGTCTCGTAAACCAACGTCAAGGAGCCGCTCACAGCGCAGCGCTAGCGGGGTCGCTGCACGGGAGGGTCAAGACGCTGGCGTCGATCACAACACGCCGACGTGGGCACGCAGACAAAAACACGCACAGTTGCACTCATCGTCCGGCCCTCCTTTCAGGGGAATACAAAGCATCGCGCTTTGTATATTGCTATCGAAGTTGCTCAGCGGCCTCAGCTTTTGGCCGCTGGAGAGCAGTATACCCGAACAAACCTGATATATGCAAGGGGCTGGAGCATCTGTTTTTGGCGATCATCTTGCGCAAATATGCTATACTTTTTCTAGTGTCTTGTAAGGCCAGAGAGTACAGGCACCAGGCGTGCCGCTCTGGCTATCTGGCTAATGCAACTGAACGGACCTGCCGCGCACCCCTTGCCAGGCCAGATGCCTGGCGCAAACATGCGACCGCGCATGTTTGTGGGGTGCTTTTGTCGGAGATTGAAAGGACCGGCTGTATGAGTACCGATGGCAGTACCTTGACCACTCGCAAACTGCCCAGCACCCTCATTGGAAGCTATCTTTCCTGGTATATCGCCTGTTTCCACACAGGCAATAGCTAGCGGCCAGCAGGCCGTGTAAGGAGCGTCAACGTTGTTCGGCCCTCACTTGATTATTGATGGGAGCAAGTGCAACACCCAAAAGCTAGCCGACCGAATCCTCATCGAGCAAATTCTGAACGATTACCCACGCGCCATCGGCATGACCAAAATCGGCGGGCCATACATGTTCGAGTATCAGGCTCCCGACCCGGAATACTCCGGCGTCTCTGGCCTCGTCGTCATCGCTGAAAGCCATATCGCCATCCACACCTTCCCCGCCCTCGACTACTTCACGATGGACATCTTCTCGTGTCGTAACTTCGACCACGAGACCGCCATCCGCTATATCAAAGACGCCCTGGAAGTCCAGGAAATGGATCGCATCCTCTTGCAGCGCGGCCTCAGCTTTCACGGCCCACATCACGGCGCCTTTGGCAGCGACGCCGAAACCGGCCAGCCCCTGGAGCGCGCTGCTGGCCGCCGCGCTGAAGACCTGACCACCCTTTCGGCCAAACACAACGACATCCGCGCCCATCTGGCACAGCGCGAAGCGCAGCTTACCAACACAGGTCGCATGGTCTGGCCCCAGTATGGCATCACACCCGATTACGGCACCTATGGCGCCAACGCGCCCGACCCGACGCAGCGCCATACCACCAACACCAACGGCAAGAGCCACCGTGCCAGCAAGACCAATGGCGCCGCGAAGCAGGCTGATGCTGCACGCGGCGCGCGGGTGGCGATGCAGCCAACCGAGCCGGTGCAGATCAATCCAACCGCCTCGATCAGCGGCCTGCTCGACAAGATGAGCGCGCTGGGCGCTGAAGGTGGCAGGTTGGCCGCTGCCCTCAATCTCTGGGAACGCATGCTGCGCGATCCCGACTGCACTATCTTGCTGGGCATCTCCGGCCCCATCATCCCTGCCGGGCTGCGCGAGGTGCTGGTCTCCCTCATCGAGCGACGCGCCATTGATGCACTGATCGTCAGCGCGGAAAATCTCTTCCATGATCTGCACGAGGCGCGCGGCGCGCAGCACTATCAGGGAGCGGAGCCAATGAGCGAAGCCACGCTGCTGGCCGATGGCTACGAGCGCAGCGGCGACGTGTTCGCCTTCCGCGACGAGATGCGCCAGACTGAGACGCTGCTCAGCGACTTCAGCGCCACGCTGGGCGAAGAGACGACGCTGACCAGCGGCACGTTCTTCCGCCGCCTGGGCGCGGCGCTGCGGCATATGGCACCGCGCAAGGGCGTCATTCAGGCGGCAGCCGAGGCGGGCATCCCGCTTTACGCTCCCGACATTGCCAGCAGTCCCTTTGGGATCGCGCTGGCCGCCGGACGCGCCCAGGGCCAGGGACGCCTTCAGTTCGATACAACCGGCGACGCGCTGGAACTGGTCGGCATACTCGCTGGCGCCAGGCGCTCCGGCGTGGTGCTGGTAGGCGGCGCGGCGCCTGCCGAGATGCTTCGCCAGGCCGCGCGGCTCAGTCCCATCCCCGCGCTCTACAGCTACAGCGTGGCATTGGGCGCGCCAGAGGCCCTGCCTGGACTGGAGCGCGCCGCTTCCGCCAGCGATGCAACCCTGACGCTTCCCCTGGTCGCCCACGCCCTGGCGCAGCGCTGCCCCGGCACGCGCCCGGCCCCACATCGCAAGGAGATCGCGCAAATGGTAAAGGCTGAATAACCGCTTCTCACATTGCCTGACAACACGCAGGCGCTCCTGCCCCTTTCCAGGGACGGGAGCGCCTGTTTGTGTTGGTTATATCACATCCAATCTTTGTTCAAGGTCACTGTTCGCGCAATCTCAAACGCACCAGCAGATCATCCAGCGCGGCCTTGCCGGAGGGCGCTTCCGGCAAGGTGCTGGAACGACGCGCCTCTTCCAAATCACCCCGAAGGCGCTCATATTCCTGCCGGTAGAACGGCAAATCAGCCTCCTCTAGCCTGGTCTGCTCTGGTCCCGCCAGCTTGCGGGCAATCAGATCATCAAGATATGCCAGGCGAAAGATGTCGTTCAAGCGCCGAAGGTTGGCTTCTATCTCGCCGGTGCGCATCAAATGAATGCCAGTCAGCAGCACCCGATAGACATATAGCAGCGGCTTGACACGGCGCGGCTGCTCCTTCTCAAACAGCCGCCACTGCGTCTCCGCAAAGCCGAAATAATGGTGGCTGTGGTGACGAGTGATACATTGTCTGGCAGTGGCTTGCAGTTCCTCATGCGCTGGCGTCGTCTGCACGACGAGCGGAGAATACAATTGCTCCAGGACATAGCCGTTCTTCTTCAAAAGCAGCCCAAAGAACTTCCTGACATCATGCGTCACCAGATCAATCTCCAGGCCATCGCGCACTTCGGAGACCTCAATCGTCTCGCGTCCAGGGTCCAGCCTGATGACTTCATCTACCGGCAAGATATGGCAGCCACGCAGGTCATAATCCGAATCGGGCGATGGAAACCCATAGAGATGCGCCCCGCTGATCGTCACAAACAGCAGCGGATAGGGCTGACGCGCCGCCTCTGCGCGCAAACGCTCATCAACGACCATTGATCCTGTCCCTTTCTACACCCTCTACACCATACTTCTGCGCGCCTTGAGCAAAAATTCATTCGCGCGTTCATAATCGGGGCGCTCTGGCAACCGCGTCTCAGCGAACGCCGCGTCAAACGCTTTATGCAGGCTCAACCGCCAGGCGTTCACCTCTTCCCAAGGCACTTCGCCGCGCCGGATGGCAAGCAGCCGCTCGCGGTGTTCCTCCACCCGCACCGGCACCACTCCTTCTTTCAAAGCGATCACGCCCGACAAGAGCAGGCGAATCAGGTGCATGGCGTGCTTCCACTTGATGGCGCCCCTGGCGCGCAGGTCTTGCTCCAGCTTCTTAAACTGGGACATGACATACCCATTGTAGGTCTGATAGATCAGCCGCGAGAGAAACACGCCGCGCATGGCAAGCAGTTCTTCCGCCAGCGGCAGCGCCGTCTCGACCAGCGGCGTATACAGACATTCCAGGACATTGGGATTGGCTTTTAAGGCCAGCGTCAAGAAGTGCTGTATCTCCCAGTAACACTCCTGCGTTTCGTCGCGCTCCAACTGCTCCGGGACGCCGTAGAGCGACCACTGCATCACCGCTGGAGGAAGATAGATGCCCCGCCTGTCCGTATCCGAGCCGGAGTCATCCAGCCCATAGGCCCGCGAACCAACAATGCAGCGATAGATCACGTACTGATAGAGATCGCCCTCCGCCTCTCCTGACATCGGGCGCAGAAATCCCTCCTGCTGGACCTGCTTCCGCACGGCCAACTGCTGGCGGCGCAAAGCCACCTCGGTTCCATCAGGGAACAGCACTCGATACGAGTGGGCGCTGTCCACTGGCGCCTTGACGATCACGCCAACGCTCCCAGCAGGATAGATGCTCTCCCCATCAGCGCCCGCAACCTCCATCCTTGTGACCACCTGTGTGCCAACCGGCAAGATCAGCGGCAAACGGGACACTGCCCTTTCGGCCATGAATTCACCTCCTCTTCCCGGCAATAGAGACTATACGAATATGCACCCCCGATGCTCACCCTCACCCCACCCGCAGCGATGAATGAACGTCCATTCATTGCCAGCCTTTTGGCCCGCGAGGATGAATGAACGTCCATTCATCGCCAATCCCCTGGGCCAGAGGACACCAGCGTGGGAACAGCAGGCAGAGTGGGCAGAGTGGGCAGAATGGGCATATTCACTGGTTCTCCTGCTCAGGCCGGGCGCTGGCGGCGACCAAAGAAGGCGAGCAGCATCGCGGGAGCCACCGTCAGGCAGATCGCTCCCACCACAAACGGCGACCAGAGACCAACATATTCCTGGAGCCAGCCTGCCAGGCTGGGACCAAAACTGAAGCCCAGCCCCCAGGTCACAGAATAAAAGCCAAACAGCGTCGCGCGGCGCTCTTCAGGAAGCTGCTCGATAGCAAAGGCCGAATAGACCGGATCAATCAGCGCGCGCATCAACGTGCGCATATATTCCGCGCCCGCCGCCAGCGGCAGCCAGGGGGAAAAGCCCGTAACCAGCATCGCTGGAGCCGTCGCCAGTTGCAGGCTGGTAGCCGTGCGCAGCTTCCCCCAGCGCTTGACCAGCAGCGGCGCGCCGAGTCCTGCCAGCCCCCCCAGAATGCCTGCCACCGTAAACAGTCCGCCCAGAGCGCCCGGCTCCAGCCCAAACTTGATATGGAAGAACAGTTGCAGCAGCCCCAGCACCATCCCCTCGCCAAACGTAATAAACAGATCGGGAATCAGCAGCATCGCCCCCAGAACCAGCAGCGCGCGGGCGGGCGCTGTCGGCTGTCTCCGAGCCTCCCTATTCTCAAGGCGCTTCCCCTGCTCATCTCGCTGGTCGGCTTCTCTCTGGGCAGCGCGGCGCGCCGTGCCTTGCGGCATCCGCAGCCAGAAGAGCGGCAGCGCCGCCAGCGTGACAATCACCGCCGATGACAGGACGCCATAGCGCAGCGGCACCGGACTCACGGCAGGCAGATGGAGCCAGGCAGCAACAAGCTCAGGAACAAAGCCACCTATCAAGCTGCCAAGCGAACCAACGCCCAGCAGCAAAAAACTGTTCATCCCCAGCGCCCCCACGCGCGCCTCGTCGTCCACGTTATCGGCCAGCATGGGTACCGCCGTCACCCAATAGAACGAAGCAAAAATGCCGTTAGAAAAACCTGCAATCAAGAGAGCGGGCGCTGATGTACTGAGCGCCGTCGCCACCAGCGTCAGCGGCGTAATCAGCCCGGTAATCAGCAGCACTGGCTTGCGCCCCAGCCGATCAGCGATCATGCCCGCTGGAATCGCCATGAGCAGCGAAGCCAGCGCCGACGTGCCCGCGAAGAGACCCACAAAACCCTGCTGATACCCCAGGCTATACACATACAGATTGATTGTGACCGCGCCGATGCTGATTTGAAAGCCCTTGCCCAGCGTAAACAACAACAGCAGCCAGACATTGCGCCCAAACCGCCTCCAGCCCAACTGATGCAGCAGCCCCCTGCGCTCCGGGGCTGGCGGTTGAGGCTCAATGGCCGCAGCCTTGCTGGCAGCGTTGTCAACCTCTGCCGGGTCGGTCGCATGGGGCATGAAACGCTCCTTTGATACGATATGCTCCTGAGATTGTAACACGCGCCGCCCGGCAAAGCATCGGCCAAAAGGACAGAGCCTGGACGCCAGAAGATATAATACATGAGGTCAGACACCATTGCAGATAACATCGGAGGATACCATGTCCCAGCGCAGCCGACACCTGGCTTGCCTCTGTTGCGCGCTCGCCCTCCTCCTGCTGAGCGCAGCAAGCTGTTCATCGCCCAACCCAGGCACCAGCCAGCAGGCAACCGCCACCAGCAAGCCTGGGAAACCATCCGGCGGCCAGCCCAGCAGCACGCCCGCTTCCAGTCACACTGTCAGCCCCAGCCCCACCAGCACCGCCATAGCAGCCTGCGACGGCCAGTTGAGCGATATTATCATCCCCACCGATGCAGCAGCGCTTGGCGCCCCTCAAAAGAATGGCGCTACTGTAAGCTGCATGTATCGCATCCCGCAAGACCTGAAAACCGTCGATGCGTTTTTCCTCATGCAGATGGGCAAGTCCGGCTGGACCTTCCTCTCTGATAATCCAGCAGGCCCTAATTCAATGGCCCAGGAGTATTTCAAAGGGCAGAGCTTCGCTACGATCATCCTCACGCAGCACGGCATGGATACCCATACCACTGATGTCACCATTGTGGTTGAAACCAGCAGATAAGCCGATACTGCAAGCAGCCATAATCTTCTGGGAGAGGCTGCCCGTCACTGGTGGAGCGGTGAACGCTCAAGAGGGACGGCGCGGCCATTCGGCGGCCAGCATTCCATAAACAACCAGATCGACATAATGGTCATACAACCATCCGGCCTGCCGCAGCGTGCCCTCCTGCGTGAAGCCGAGCCGTTCGGGGATAGCGCGGCTTCTGACATTGCCCACCGCGCAGTGAATCTCCACCCGGTTCAGGCGCAGTTCGTTGAACGAATAGTTGGTCAACGCCCGGCAGGCGCGCGTCATCAGTCCTTGCCCCTGATAGGCCGCGCTCAGCCAGTAGCCAAGTTCGGTCTTGCCATTCGACCAGTCAATATAGTTATGGCCGATGACCCCCACCAGCGTGCCCCGGAACCAGATGCCCGCCTGAAGGCCGTTGTTGTTAGCAAATTGTTGCAGCGCGTTGCGAATGAAGGTATGGCTATCAGCAACCGACTGGTTGCCTTCTACCCAGGGGAGCCAGCGCCGCAGGTGCGCGCGATTTTGCTCCACCAGCGCAAAGAGTAGCTCGGCGTGCCGGGCTTCCAGCAAACGCAGTTCGGCATCTTCCCCCAGGGCGAGACAAAACATAACGTACCCCCTGCCCAGAACTTCAACCATCCTTCATTGTATCAGATGCGTTTAAGCTGGTCGAGTGCTTGTGTCGCTGCTGCCCGAAAAGGCAGCAAAAATTAGCGGCTCCAAAGGCGAAGGGCAGGATGCTGGAAGGCCAGGGTTCGGCGCTCGCAGTGACATCTGGCAGGCGGGTAGTCGGCGCCAGTTCGTCTGGATTCGCCAGCGTGTTGTGATAGAGTACCTGTATATGCGCGTATATGCGCGCCAGCATTTTGCTCAAAAGCGTTATCGAAAGGGGCAGACGCCCCGTTCAGAATCTCGATGCCGAGCGTGCCAACACCGGCAGTGAGCGCAACGATGACAAAGATTACGATGGCCTGCACACGCCGTCCGCGCAGATCGCCGAGGATTTTGGTGAGGAGCGCTTTCATTATCTGGCCTCCTCGATGTGAATTTGCCGCTGCCGGATGGCCCCATGATGGCAGCGAACTGGCCGGCTGGAATGCTCAGTGTCAGAGGATGAGCATCGCGTCGCCAAAGCTGAAGAAGCGATAGCGCGCTGCGACAGCCTCGGCATAGGCGCGGCGCATCAGATCATAGCCTGCGAAGGCGCTCACCAGCATCAGCAGGCTGGAACGCGGCAGATGAAAATTCGTAATGAGCGCATCCACCCAGCGAAACTGATAGCCCGGCCTGATGAACAGTGTCGTCTGTCCCTGGGCCGGTGCCACCGTTGGTCCATCCGGCAGGCTTTCCAGCACCCTCACTGATGTCGTGCCAACAGCCACGATGCGCCCGCCGCGCTCGCGGGCGGCGTTGATCTGCGCGGCAGCCTCCGCGTCCAGCGCGAAGGCTTCGCTGTGCATCTTATGTTCGCTGGGGTCTTCAACTTCCACCGGCCTGAAGGTATCCAGCCCCACATGCAGCAGCACAAACGCCGTCTGTACGCCCTGCGCGTTTAGCCGCGCCAGCAGTTCTGGCGTGAAGTGCAGCCCGGCGGTTGGCGCAGCGGCGGAGCCTGGCTCGCGGGAGTACACCGTCTGGTAGCGTTCGGGGTCTGTCAGCGGCGCGCGGATATAGGGCGGCAGCGGCACCGACCCCAGCCGCGCCAGCACGGCATCCACAGGCTCGCCAGAAGCGGGCGGCAGAAACCGCAGGATACGCCCCCCGGCCTCGGTGCGCGCCAGCACAGTTGCCGCCAGGGCAGACGCCTGAGCGTCGGCATCAGGGGCAGCAAAGAGCAGTTCCTGCCCCTCGCGGATGCGGCGGCCAGGGCGCACCAGCGTTTCCCACGTATCCGCCCCCAGATCGGGACGGCGCGCCAGCAGCAGCACCTCAACCGCGCCGCCGCTGCCCGCTTTGCGCCCGGCCAGGCGCGCCGGAATGACACGGCTGCGATTGGCGACCAGCAGATCGCCGGGGCGCAGATAGTCGCCAATATCGCGGAAATGACGATGCGCCAGTTCGCCGCTGGCGCGGTTGACCACCAGCAGCCGCGAGGCATCGCGCGGCTCGATGGGTGTCTGGGCAATCAGTTCAGGCGGCAGGTCATAATCAAAATCACTCGTTCGCATAGCACTTCATTGTATCATAGGAAACTGAAAGCCGCCGTGCCAGAACTCTCTATGGGTCCGCCAGGCAGATACGCAGCATTACCCACACTGCTAGCCCTCCTTTGCCCCTCCTGTCATCCATACCAGCACGCAAAGATACAGCATCCTGTGCATGTGCTTCTGCGACTTCTTGGGTAATCTCCTTTCCAGAAAGAACGATTTGCCTGACACCATGCGAGTGGAATGGCGTAGAAGAGTGACGAATCGTTTATGATATATAGACCAGCAAGCCCTCGCCTGCAAAGCGCGGTTTTGCTGAGCCGAATTGTTCATGGCCGGGCGATTGCATTTTGCTCCATTTTAGGCTATGCTAGAGACGCGCACATGAGAGTACCGTATCTCCCTTGTGAGTGTATGAATGGCAGCGGAGCGGAAATTCTCTATTGATATTGATCGTGAGGATCATGATCGTGGGCCAGAGCGCCACCAGCGCACCCGGCCCGCTGCGTCGCCCGGCGGCCCGGATGGCACCAGCCCACTCTGGCCCGCGCTGGCGTCGAACCTTTCCCACAGCCCACAGGATGCGGGTGCGACACCTCCACATGCCCCGCCGATGCAGCCGCCACCTTCCCAACCTGGCTCTGCTGCTGAGCCGAACGCGCCTGCCTCCCGGCGAACACGACGATTAGATGTTGAACTGGCGGCCAGTCTGGCGACGCTGGCGCCCAGACCTTCAACCACCCGGCCCATCACGCTGGCAGACGCGCTGGCTGCCATGCCACCAGCAGCGCCACCTGCTTCCACTCAGCTACCAGCACAACCGGCCCAGATCGGGCAACCACCGGGCATGCCAGCCTCAGCCTTCAGCGAGCCAGCGCTGTTTGAGGCGCCCACGCTGCCATCCGTCAGCGAGCCATCACTGGCTCCCGCCGGGCCGCCCGGCGTGCCAGCCATGCCGGGCACGCGGCGCGCGCTCAATAGTATCGCTCATCTGCATGTTACCGATGCCGAAGAAGAGGCGCCAGAGCCACCTGCGGCAGCAGCTACAACCGATGTCTATCTCACACACAGCTACGACTTCCGGCGCTCCGAGGTTGCGGAACTCTATGACCGCGCAGTTGTGCCCTTCTGGTCGGCGCCCTTTGGGCATCTGCTGCTCAGCGTCTTCCAGAACTGTCCGCGCCAGCCGGGGTGGCAGGTCGTTGATGTCGCCTGCGGCACTGGCTACCCCACGCTAGAACTGGCGCGGCTGCTGGGACCGGAAGGCGACGTGGCCGGGCTGGATACCTGGGGGGCAGGCATTGCCCGCGCCCGCGCCCGCGCCAACGCGCTGCGTCTCAATAATATTGCATTCCTGGTAGCCGATGTGGCCGACTGCGACCTGCCTGAGCAAACATTTGATATTGCCACCTGTAACCTGGGTCTGACCAGTTTCGCCGCTCCCGATGTGGCCCTCAAAGGCATCGCGCGGCTGCTCCAGCCCAACGGGACGCTGCTTCTGACCACCAACCTGTATGGCACAATGCACGCATTTTTCGAGACCTATCGCGGCGTCCTCAATGACCTGGGATTGGTCGACCTCAGTTGGGAGGTGGAGGGGTTGATGCACCAGCAGCCGACGGTAGAGCGGGTTGAGGCGCTGCTGGACATGGCAGGCTTCACCGTTGAGCAGAGGCTGAACGATCATTTCTTCCTGCGATTTGCCGATGGCAGCATGTTCCTGCGCTCGCCGTTAGTGGGTCTGAGCTTCCTGCCTGGCTGGCGCGCGCCGGTCAGCGATACCTCCCTCCGCCGCGTCGTCTTCAACGAGATTGAACGCCGCCTGAACGCCCAGGCTGCCGCCGCAGGGCACCTGGACCTGAAAGTTCCCATGCTCTGCGTCACCGCCCGGCGGCACACCCGTCAAAAGGACGGGTAGCAAGAACCTGATCGCGCCCGTCCGCGCTTCTCGGCCTTGCTCTTGCAGTGCATGACATTGCCGGGGTGTTGATCTTCCGGCGCCAAGCTGTGCTGAGAGGGCGGTGTACTCATGCAACGCTGGATCGCGGCCCGTGATCGGGGCCTGGCACTGTTGATCTGGCTGGTCATTTTTCTGCTCATTTGCTGGGTGCTGGGGCATATCGTGACCCCCTTGCTCCTGTTCGTGCTGGCGGCCATCCTGGCAGCGGCTCTCACGCCGCTCGTCGCTCTTCTAAGCCGCTGGATGCCACGCCCCCTGGCCGTCCTCGTCGTCTATCTGGTGGCGCTGGTGGCGCTGGGCGGGCTGGGATATATCGTTGTGAGCCTGAGCATCTCCCAGGTGGTTGCCTTTGCCAAAGAACTACCAGCGTGGCTCCAGCCAGGCACGCCCGGTCATCCCTCGCCGATTGCGCGTTTGCTCAGCCCGTTAGGCGTGACAGACGCCCAGATCAATCAGGCACGCCAGCAGCTTATCGCCTGGGTTGAATCGAGCGCTGGCACAATTGCCAACAGCATCCTGCCTATCGTCACCGGCATTGCCAATGGGCTGATCGATACGGTGCTGGTGATTATCCTCAGCGTCTATCTGGTACTGGATGGCCCGCGCATTCTCCGCTGGCTGCGGACGGCCCCGCCTCTGCGCCATCGCGCGCAAGTGGTCTTTCTGCTGGAGACGCTGCGGCGCACGGTGGGCGGCTATATTCGCGGCCAGCTTTTTATGTCGGCATTCATCGGCGTGCTGGTTGGCGTGGGGATGTTCTTTTTCGGGCTGCCTTACGCGCTGCTGCTGGGGGTGCTGGCCTTTCTGCTGGAATTCATCCCCATTTTGGGCACCATTGCCTCTGGCGCCGCCTGCGTGCTGGTTGCGCTCCCCACCAGGGGATGGGTCATCGCGCTGCTGGTGTTGGGCTATTTCGTGCTGGTGCATGTGCTGGAAGGCGACGTAGTTGGCCCGCGCGTCGTCGGGCATGTGCTGGGGCTGCACCCGATTATCGCTATTCTGGCGCTGGTCATCGGCTTAGACCTGTTCGGCATCTGGGGCGCGCTCTTTGGCGCGCCGGTTGCTGGAATTATTCAGACGATCCTGGTCACGCTCTGGACCGAGTGGCGCAAGCTGCATCCTGAAGAGTTCAGGCCGGGCCGCCGCGACGGCGATTCGTCGCAAGGCAGTCTGCTCATTCCGTCAGAACCGCAGCAGCCAGATAACGAGAGCCAGCCTTCAGAGGATAGCGCCCCACGACATGAAGCTAGTGAGAATGTGTCCAGTTTCTCTTGAATCCTCTTGACTTTTGCGTTCACACGCATGTAATATTTGTTCGTTGATGATGGTTGGCGGCGTGCTGCGCTAATACAGCACGCCAATTTTTTGTGGCTCCTTTCCCTGGAGCCTTCTGGTTCATCCTTGGAGGTTGTTCGCGCAGTGCGTCACCTGAAGAGCGTGCATCAGGCGTTCCTGCAAGGAGGCCAGCCGTATGGACCTTACCTCCTTATGTATTCTACTTGGCATTGTGGCCGCCATCGTGGTACTCTATCTATGGCTTAAAGCGCCTGGCTCGCCTCCCGCAAAACCTTTTAACATCAAAGCGGGCGGCCCGATTGTCGCCAGTTGCGCGCATTGCAACCGACAGTGGCGAGGTAACTGGTTGTTTTGCCCCTATTGTGGCAAACCGCCCACGTCGGCGGGAGTGTGCAAGCATTGCAATCACCCCCTACCCGATGAGGCCGGGATCAAGTTCTGTCCTTACTGCGCGCTCCCCGTTTCCTGACGAAGAGGAGGACTCAATGACGGCACCAGATCAAGCGACACCACCCTTCTGGACAAAGCGATGGTTCCAAATCCCCGCAGGCATCTGCGTGGGGTTCGAGATACTGCTGCTGGTGATCTTCGCAGTCGACCTCTTCACCAGGGCCGTTCCCTATACCACCATTCTCTGGGCCGGGGTGCTGCAAGGGGCGATCCTGATCCTGCTGGGGCTGCTCTACCTGCGCTGGCCGGGGCTGCTCTGGCCGATCCTCAATAGAGTGCGGTTCATCAGCAAGCCGGTGCCCAGGGTGCTGGCGCTGGGGATGATCTGCTTTGGCTTCGCGCTGATCGTCTGGTTTGTCTCGCGGTATCTGGGGCTGGCGCCCTCGTATGTCTCCTATAATCTCGCGCTGGTGCTGGTCATCCTGGGCCTTATCCTTAGCTCGTTTGGAGTCAGGCGCGGCATCAACTCGCGCAACGGCAGCCAGCCATGAGCGCAGCGGGTGAACACGCAGCAGCGCCTTCCGCTCAGGCCGCCGCGCCCCAACCTCAGCACGGCAGCCTGGCGCGCTTTGCGGGGCTGGCGCCGCTGCTGGCAGCGTGCCTGTGGGGCGGCATGTATGTCGTCAGCCGCGCCAGCTTTGACGCCATCCCGCCCATTACGCTGGGGCTGCTGCGCGTGACCATCGGTGGGTTGACGCTCTGGCTGATCCTGCGGCTGACGGCGCGCCGCGCGGGCCAGGCCGCTGCCTCGACTCATGCCCCTGGAGATCGCTGGCGCTTTCTGCTGCTGGGCGGCACGCTGGCCGCCACGATCATTACCCAGTTCTGGGGCACGGCGCTGGCGAGCGCGCACGATGGCGCGCTGCTGACGACGATCACGCCTGTTTTTGTCGTGCCCATCGCCTGGGTCGTCTTGCGCGAGCGACCAGGCTGGCGCGTCGTGGCGGGCACGGGACTGGCGCTGGCAGGCGTAATCATTGTCGTCGCCGCCAATGTGGACAGCGGCAGCGCTTCCTCCGGCTCGTCGCTGCTGGGCGATGCGCTGCTGCTGGTTTCGGCGCTCTGCTGGGCACTGTTCACCGTGCTGGGCGCGCCGGTCGTGCGGCGGCGTTCGGCGCTGGTTGCCAGCACGTATGCCACGCTCTGGTGTATCCTGCTGCTTCTGCCATTTGTGCCCGTTGAACTGGCGCAGCGGCCCATCGGCACAATGACCCCTACGCTGGCGCTGGCCGTCCTCTATCTCGGCTGGGGCGCTACATCGCTGGCCTGGTTCTTCTGGTATAAAGGCGTCGAGCGTCTGGATGCGGCGGTGGCTGCCGTCTTTTTCTTTGCGCAGCCGCTGGTCGGCGGGCTGCTCAGCGCGCTCTTCCTCCATGAAACGCTCTCGCCGGGCTTCTGGCTTGGCGGCCTGGTGCTGGCGGGTGGCATTATACTGGCAAGCCTACAGAAGCCATCCCGCCCTGGCGATTCATGAAGCCACCAGGGCTGGCGGCTAAAGGCCGCGCCCAGAGCAAGTTTTTGAAGCGCAGCTTCAACATATCCGCCAGGTCTGCCTGCACAGGCTAAGACAGAGAGAAGGCTGCTTGTCCGATATTTTAGAGTTGCCCAATCAACCGCGCCAGCCGCGCCAGTTCGCTGTCGGCGTCGGTGACGACAACGGGCATCAGCAGCAGTTCTTCCAGCCCTTCGGCCAGCAGCGCTTGCAGGCGGGCCGCAATCGCCGCTTCGTCCCCGGAAACGAGCAGCGTATCGAGCAGCGCGTCAGGCATTGTGCCATCGGGAGCAACGGGGAAGCCCGCGTCGGCAAACATGTGCGCGTAGAACGGCAGCCGTCCATAGGCGCTGACGCGCTGCCGCGCCGCTGCCAGCACTGCCGGGCGATCCTCTGACAGCGCAACCGGAACATGCGCGATCAATGGCGGCGTCGGGCGCCCGCGCTCTTCCGCGCCTGCGCGCAGGGCGGGCAGCGCTTTCTCCAGCAGATAGGGCACCGGGCACATCCAGGAGATGGCGCCGTCGGCGATTTCTCCCGCCAGGCGGAACGCGCCCTCGCGCAAGGCCGAAACCAGGATAGGCGTGCGCGGGGTGCGCGGCAGGCTGGCCTTGACCTGATAGAAGCGGCCCTGAAAATTGACCTGGCCTTCCCAGAGCGCGGCGCGCAAAATGGTTACATATTCGCGCAGATGCTCCAGCGGCGCCGTCATTGGCAGGCCATACATGCCTTCGATGGTCGGGCGATGGCTGGGTCCAACCCCCAGCCGCAGCCGTCCTGGCGCCAGATCGCCCAGTGTCATAGCTTGCAGCGCCAGGGCCAGCGGATGGCGCGGATAGGTTGGGACAATGGCGGTGCCCAGCCGAATGCCCTTCGTCTGCACTGCTGCCGCTGCATACAGGGTGAGCGTATCTGCCGAGGTTATCTGCGTCATCCAGACCTGGCGCACGCCAGCCGCTTCTGCCGCGATAATTCTGGCTATTGTCGTGGTGGCATCTGCCCCGGCCACCACCAACCCCACCCGCTCGCGCAGCGGCTGGGGTATGGATGCTAACGCACCAGCAGATACCGTCTCATGCTCCTGCATAATTGTCTCCTTTTAACACCGGCTCATCGCATCCCGTAAATGAAGGAATCGCCTGCATCCAGGCTGCACTCAATGGACCAGACATCAGAGCGCAACAAGCACCTGTGGAAATTTGCCCAAAGGCGGCATTTCATATTATAGTGCCTGACTATGCCACTCGTCAGCATTTCTGAGGTGAACATGAATAAGCACTCTGCCCATCGCTCGCTCTGGCGCAATCGTGAGTATCTCCTGCTCTGGCTGGGAGAGCAGGGCGTCTCCGCGCTGGGCACGGGCATTTCGCAGTTGGCCTTTCCCCTGCTGATCCTGACGCTGACCGATTCGCCAGCAGCGGCGGGCTTCTCAGCGGCGCTGCAACAGGTGCCGCCGCTCCTCCTCAGCCTGCCTGCCGGGGCGCTGATAGACCGCTGGAATCGCAGGCGCGTGATGCTGGTTTGCGCGCTGGGGCTGCTGCTGTGCGTGGGCAGCATTCCGGCGGCGCTCGTCATCGGACGGCTGACGCTGGCGCAGGTCTATGTGGTGGCGTTTGGCATCGGCAGCTTTGCGACCTTCTCGCGCCTGGCCGAGTTTGGCGCGATTGCCTATCTGGTTCCCAAAGAGCAGATGCCCACCGCTGTTGCCCAGGATGAAGCGGCTTATAGCACGGTCTCGCTGCTGGCACCCTCGCTGAGCGGCTGGCTCTTTAGCATCAAGCGGCTGCTGCCGTTTCTGGCGGATGCCTGCTCTTATCTGGTCTTGCTGGGGGCTTTGCTGCTGATGCGCCGCCCCTTGCAAGGCCCGCGCAGCGCGGAACCGCCGCACCTGCTGCGCGACGTGCGCGAGGGCATCGGCTGGCTCTGGTCACATGAGCTTCTCCGAATGCTCGCCTTCCTGGCGGGCTATCTGGAGACACTGCTGACGAGCAGCGTCCTGGTGGTGCTGGTGATTGCCCAGCAGCACAACATCTCCACAGCGCTGGTGGGAGTTGTGCTGGCGGTTGGGGGGATAGGCAACCTGGCGGGGACGGTGCTGGGCACACAGCTTCAGCGGCGGGCGCGCTTTGGGCGGGCGCTGCTGATCGTGATGCCTGGCTTTGTGCTGGTCTGGCCGCTGTATGGTTTTGCTACCACGCCGCTCTGGCTTGGCGCGGTGGTAGTGGCCTGGGCAATCGTTGATTCAACATCGGTGGTGCAGATCGTGAGCTACCGGCTGACCAGCGTGCCGGACGAACTTCAGGGGCGTGTCACCAGCGTTTACCGGCTGATTGTTTTTGGCGAAGTGGCCTTGGGGCAGGCGCTGATTGGTCTCTGCCTTCAGCAGTTTGGCGTGCTGGCGACGGTTGGCATCCTCTGGGCCGGACTGCTCGTATTTGCCATCAGCCTGCTGGTCAGCCGACAGGCCCGCCGGGCTGATGGGTAATCGGGCGCCAGGGCTATGTAAAAATCATGTGGCTGGCCCAAAAGTCCCATCTGCTTGTAATCTGCCCCGTTGTGTGCTATCCTCTGAGCGTAAGAGCTTGCTCTTCCATCTGGGAGGGCGAGAGAGTTCTTTGATTCTTGAATCAGACGGCATGACCCGACGATGTACAAACATCTCCGGGCCATTGAACCCCATTCCCTGCATCGTCAGGAGATGGGGCTGGGGCATTCTATGCACGTTTTGAGGCAAAGCTCCAGCAGCCATCTCCGCCACAGGACGGGGCGCCACCTGTCAGGGTGGGAGCAGCAGCGGCGCGTGGTGCGTCGCCCTGCTCCTCGCGCTGGCAGGCTGTTCGCGCTCGCTGTGTCAATGGGGATGGCTGCTTTGTTTGGTGGCCTGGCCTGGTCGTGAGCGTCTGCATTCGGGCGTGTGCCATGCACGCCCAGGAGGTTTGCTGATGGTTACGATGCTTCCACGTCCCCGCCCGGCTTCCGCGCCGACCTTCACCTGGCAGTTTGCCGAAACCTTCTGGCCCGCCATCCCCCAGCCCGCTCCGTGCCAGCTGGATGCTGATGCCGCGCGCCTGCTGCGCTACGCCCTCACCTTCGCCGTCGAGCAGGCGCTGACGCAGCGGCGCACAGCGGGCGTGCCGCTGCCGACCTGCTCGGTGCAGCAGGTGCGCCAGCGGCGCTTTGATCCCCAGGGCGTGCTGTGGGAGCGGCACGAGGAACTGCAAGGGCTGCTGATCAGGGAGGCGCAGCTACTCTTCCGGCTGGTGGTGTGCCCGCTGGGGAAGGATGCGTTGGGGCGAGATCGGGCACAGGAGTGGGCGGCGCTGCTGGCGCAGCAGGTGGCGCGAGTGGGGTGCTTGTACCAGGCGCTGGAGCAGCGGATGGGGCGCCAGGTGGCGTTCAGCGACCTGGCGCTGGCCCTGGAAGCCTGCGCGCGGGACTGATCCCCGCCCCTGGCGGCGCGTGGGGATGGGCGTCTGGCATCGCTTCCGGGGCTTCATCCTTGTGGAAGCTCAGAAGTTATCTGGCCCAGCGACTCAGCCGCTGCGTCCAGGGCTTGCCCAAGCTGTTTGGTCTGGGCGGAGGTCAGGGCGTTGTAGGGCATGAAGCCATCTCCCTGCCGATACTGGCTAAGAGCCGTTTCAATCGCCTGGAACTTTGCTTCAACATCCTGATACAGCCCAGGACTCGCCTGCTCCAGATAGTTTGAGAAGGCTTCAAAGGCGGCTCGCGCCCCTTCGGCATTGGCGGCTATATCGGAGAGATCGGTATGCGAGTAGCGATCTTCTGCCCCGGTGATCTTGCCTGCCGAGGCTTCATCCAGCAGTTCTAGCGCTCCGTTCACGATGTCAGATGGCGTCAGATTGAGAAAGGCGATGCTTGCGTCCAACTGCTGGGCGTCCGATAACAATTGCTGAGCATACTGCCCCTGCCCATCGGTGGTTCCTTGCCCCCAAAGAGCCTGCTCAATGCGATGGAAGCCACGCCATTGATCCGCCGGGACATCGTTTTCGCGGGCGTTCATATCTACGGCCAGATTGCCAAAGCTCTCTGCAATTGGCTCGATACGCTCATAATACTGGCGGGTTGGGGCAAACAACGCTCTGGCTTGATGGAGGTCTCCACCCTGCACCGCATCCGTAAACATCCTGGTGCTGTCTACCAGGTGATTCGCCTGATCGAGAACATACGCCTGATACGCCTTGATGTCCGCCTGTATCTCCGCCGGAGGAGCGCTGGTCGGGAGCATCCGGGCAGCGGTAGCAGTGGGTCCGGCAGCGCTCGTTGAACCGCCGCAGGCGGTGAGCGTCAGCAGGCAGAGCAACAGCGCGACGAGCAGGGAGGGGCAGAAGCGCTTCATAGGTATAGCCTCGTGGTGTATACGGCAGCTTTTTTCACTAGTTTTCAATACCCTCAAGCGGGTCGTTATGGGGCGCCGCTCGCTCCGCGCCAGCCCTGAACATCATACGAGCAAATGCCAAAGAAGTCGATGGATTTTGCACTGGTGGCAGGTCAGCCGCTGCCTGCCGTTAGTTGCTTCTTTGGCGGGCGCCAGCTCAGGATTCTTGAGCCAGGTGGATACTATATGTCAGAGTTTCTTGTGTAAATACATATTGAGAATATGATAGGAACAAAGTACCAGATAATGGCTCGCTTCTACGTTTGGTATGACTTTAGAGGGCAAAAGGCCGCATTCTCGCCGTCAGCGCTTTATTGGCGGTTATTGAGGTCTCTGATCTGGAGTTCAGACAGTTGATGATTGAGTTAGCGGTCAACCTGGGGATCATTCTGGGGCTGAGTTTCGCCTTATTCCTGCTCAAAGTCGCCGCCATCGGCCCACTTGTAATCAGGGGTCAGCACCCACTCAAGGACCATGCCGACAAGCACAATGGCCGCCCAGCGCGCGACTGTCGCGCACCCAGGCGCGCTTTCTCCTGGTTGTGGGCGCTCTTGCATATCATTTCCTCCATGCACTGATCTGGCCTGGAACCTCATACCTCAAAAGCCAGGCTTGCCGCCCGGCAGTATAGCCTATCGGGAAGTGAGATTACAAGAGCGTTTGAAACAGGCCCAATTCTGTCCTCTTTATGTGCTAGACTCGCAAAGAGACGATTGCTGAGAGGAGAACCTATGCCCCTTGCTCTTTCGCGCGCCGAGGCGCGGCAGTTTCTTGCCACCTATCATTTCACGCCCACCGATATACCCGGCGTCTTTGCGCGCCTGGGGACGGTGCAATACGATCCGCTCAATCCGGTAGGGCGCAACCCTGATCTGGTCTTGCAGGCGCGCGTGCCGGGCTATCAGGTGGATGACTGGCAAACAACGGCCTATACTGATCGCCTGATCTATGATGCCTGGGATAAGCAAGTGTGCCTGGTGCCGATGAGCGACTGGCCGCTGCGCGCCCGCTCGCGCTCCATCAGCCGATGGGGCTATGCCGAGCATCTTTTGCGCGATGAGGCTGAGGCAGTGGCAGCGGCGCTGGCCGAGCTTGATACGCGGGGGCCGCTTTCCAGTCTGGAGTTTGAAGACCAATCGCATTTCACCGACCGCACCGCCTGGTATGGCCCCAAGCGTATCAAGCATATTCTGCGAGCGCTCTGGGATCGCGGGCTGATTGTGACGCATCACCGCAAAGGCGGGCGCCATTATTATGATCGGGCCGAGCGGGTGATTCCAGCAGAACACTTCAACGCGCCGCCCTTGCTGGATGAAGCTGAATTCACGCGCTGGATCATTGCCAGGCGCACCCAGGCAATGGGCCTGATGCGCCCATCCGGGGATACCAGCATCTGGAACTGGTATGAGTGCGGCAAGGCCCCCAGGCGCGCCGCTGCCCTGAAAGAACTGCTCGAGATGGGCACGCTGACGCCAGTGCAGATCAGCGACAACGGCGCGAAAGGTTGGGATGCCTATCTGCCAACGAGCGCGCTTCCGCTGCTGGACGCGCCCGCGCCGACACCGCGTGTGGTCTTTATCGCGCCGCTGGACAGCCTGATGTGGGATCGGCGGCTGGTCGCGCAGGTGTTTGATTTCGAGTATACCTGGGAAGTCTATAAGCCGGAAGACCAGCGGCGCTGGGGCTACTATGTTCTGCCAGTCTTCTATGGCGACCGCTTTGTGGCCCGGCTGGACAGCCGCCTGGAGCGCGGCGTCTGGACCATCTCGCGCTGGTGGTGGGAGCCAGATGTCACCCCCACGCCCGCGCTGCTGGACGCGCTGCGCGAGGCCGCCAGCGCGTTTGTCGGCTATCTGCACGCCAAAGGCACAAGCGTTGCCGAAGGGGTCGATCCGGCGGCGCGTCAGGCGCTGACGATGGGGTGAAAAGATACCATTTTCTGTTGCATAGAATACCTCCTCCTGCTATACTGCCAGCAGCATTGGGTTGTTTTCTTCCACCTGCCAGATAGACCGCGACCAGTGAACGTCCTGCACCCATTTTCAGCGGAGGTAGACCATGACGCTCGAACAATCGATGCCCGGTGGCGCTGACATCCCTGACGTTCTGCACGCTGACAAGACTGGCGAGGCGGCTCTTCCCAGGCGCTCCCTCTGGGGACTCATCTCGATTGGCATCTTCTGGCTGGCGCTCAACTTCCATTGGACCGCCCTGCTTATCGTGATTCTTCCCAGCCAGGTGGAGGCGCTGCTGGCCCACAGCTATCTGCAAACGCATGGCACCAATCTGGCGGGCCTGGCCGATTTTGTGAATAACAACAAAGCCGTTACGCTGGCGCTCGTCACCAGCCCCGGCCTGCTGGTAGCGCTCGTCTCCAACCCGCTCGCCGGCATGCTCAGCGACCGCACGGCGGGTCGCTGGGGTCGCCGTCGCCCGTACATTCTGGGCGGCACACTGCTCAATATCGTGGGACTCTTTCTGATGGCGGTTGCGCCCAATATCATTACGCTGATGCTGGCGCTCTGCCTGACGCAGCTTGCCAACAACACGGCGGCAGCACCCTTCCACGCCTACCTGCCCGATCTGGTCAATGAAGAGCAGCGCGGCACTGCCGCTGGTATCATGGGTCTGGCTCAGATTGTGGGTATTATTCTGGGCGCGCTCGTCACTGGCATGCTCCTCTCTATCGATCCAGTGCTGAAGGCGCAATCCAGCAGCGCCGCTAACGGAGCGCTCTCCACCTATTCCACGCAGTTGCTCATTGTGTATGGAATCATCGCCTTGGTCATGTTCGCCTTGATGTTGCTGACTGTACTTGCCGTCAGCGAGCCACCCTGGCAGCGTTCGGCAGCCGAGGCTATGGCTCCAGGAGCCAGCGCGGGCTGGCTGGCGCGCTACCGACGCCAGGTGGGTGAGGGTGTGCTGGCGCTGGCGCTGATCGTGATTGTGCTGGTGGTGTCGCTGCTGGCGCTTCAAGCCGCTGGCATTACGATTGACCTCAACGGCGCACATCTCGCCCACAGCGATACCCAAAGCGCCAACAATGCAAACATCGCTATCAATGGTGTCTTGCTGATGGTGCTGCTGATCGTGACCATCTGGGCTGCGCGACTCTTCGATTTCCGGCCACGCCGCGACCCTGATTTTGCCTGGGTCGCGGGCACGCGCCTGCTGATGATGCTGGGCATCAACACCGTTCAGGCATTTCTCCAATATTACTTCCATGATGTACTGGGCAGCCAGCACCAAGAGACCGATGCTTCTAACTTTGTCATCATCTTGACGCTGACCGCTGCCGTCACGACCTTCTTTGGTGGCTGGCTCTCGACACGCTACGGGCGCAAGCGCATGGTCTATCTCTCCGGCGGCTTCATGTCTGCCGTCGCGGCGATTTTTATCTCACTCAATTTTCTGGTCGCTGGCGGGGTATTGAGCGATGCCATTGGCTTGTTCATCGCGCTGGGAGGCGGCGCGGTCTTTGGGCTGGGCTATGGCGCCTATCTGAGTGTCGATTGGGCGCTGGTGGCCGATGTCTTGCCCTCCAAAGAGCGCTACGCCCGCGATATGGGCATCTGGAATATCGCCCTCACGGTTCCGCAGGTGGTGGCCTTTGTCATCGGCAGCCTCTTGCTCAGTATTGCGGCACCCGCGTCGGTGCGCTACACGCTGCTCTTTGTGGTCTTTGTGATCTACGCGGTGGCAGGAACCGTGACCGTGCGCTATATCAAAGCCGTCAAACGCTGACCGTCCTCCTCCTGGCTCAGATAGCGCTTGATCGTGCCATCTTTGAGGTAACGTGGGATGTTGGGCGAGTCGTCAAGGAGGGGGATTCAGCATCCCAGGTGAGAAAGAAGCCCAGCGCCATCTGCGCCAGCGTGCGCGCGCGCGCCGCACGGCAGCGCCGCACCAGTTCGGCATACAACTGCGCCAGATGCCGACACACCGCCAGAAAGCTCTGTGTCCAGAGGTCTTCCCCGATCTCCCACTGCGGCGTCTGCGTGATGCGATACAGCCGCTCGATATTCATACCCATGTACCAGAGAATCTCTTCTTCTGGCAGCGCCCGCCAGGGACGCGGATCATAGGCCAGTGTCTCGGTCTGGCTCCAGTTCGGCTCGGAACGCCGCCCAAAGCGATAGCGCTCCTCGCCCGGCTGCTGCGCCTGCCGGGCAGCGCGGGCGGCAAACGCCTCGCCCAGCCAGCGCTGGAAATACTGCTGCTTCACCCAGCGAGGCACCGGGGGCGGCTCCGCGCGCCGGATCGTCCGGCGGACCTGCTCGGAGAGATGCGGGCAGGCGGCGCGCAGCGGCTGGGACCACCACCCGACCAGAAACGACTTGATCTCACTGGCCGAAAAACACATACAAATCCGCTCCTTTGTTCGTCTCAGGCGCGAAGCGGCACCAGGGCAACAAAAACGGCCATCGCCTGGAGACAAGGAACGAGCGGGTTCACCGACAGCGCGGGAAGGGCTGGCATGCTGCCAGGCCCTCCCCATGCGTCGGGGAAAACGCTTCGCCTCATCCAACCGGAGATGGCCGAGGGGAGCAGTCGGGCTGAGTCTTTCTGCTGTCCTTTAAGCGGGCAGGCGCTTTTGAGAGGCAGAACACAGGCTCAGATGATACAATAGTTCGGCCCATCTCCTGGTTGGTCCAGGGATGCGGCGAGTGGCGCCGCCAGCCCTTCTGGCTGGCGGCACCACGCGGTAACGTTTCTGCTGTCAAGGTGCGCTGCGCGTCACGTGAAGAAATACGCGCAGATGAATGCGTGATGAGAAAAGTATACTGACTGCTGCTCATGTTGTCAAGCCTCTAGCCGCAATCTTTAGCTGCCAGGGCTGCAATACCGCAAGGTTCTATTGACAGCAACCCGTGCAGGCTGCTATAGTCAGCGCGAAACACCATTTCTCCTGGTAGCCGGGCCATGGCACCGGAAGGTTTACATATGGCAGGAGTTCAATCGGACAGCCCTCAGCCGCCGCAGGCGGCCCAGCAGAGTATACCTCCGTCCGCGCCAGGGCCGGACGCGCCCGCGCCGCGCGTATCGCCGCGCCGGTGGCAGCCGGGGAACTATTCGCGCCGCGCCCGGCTGCTGATGGCGCTCGCCATTATCTTTCTGCCAACCATTGGCCTCCTGACCGCCATTTTCGCCCTCGGCTCCACTTCAAATGCTCCCAGCGTCAGCAGCCCATCTCCTCCGCTGACCAGTGTAATGGTTCAACTGCTCGATGTAGCCTGTCACATCAACCAGAACAGCAGCGTCTTCTCTAACAGCGACTATTTCTATGCGCTGGGAGCCTTCGCCGTTCCCGGACAAAATTCCAGGGCACCCGTCAGGATCGAGACAATGGTAACGGAGCCTTTTCCCATGCAGCGCGGGCAGAGCATCACCTACACAGCCAATCCCCCGCTCCTCTTTGCCAGCACGCTCCCGGAGGGTGAAACGATCAAGGGCGGTTTGCTGGCCTACACGAATAACGATAAGAGCCTGAATATCGACAACTTTTCCACCTGGAGCCAGCAGGTTGCCGATGAGGTGGACAAACAGCTACAGGAGATGCAGATTACGTCTGGTAATCTGGCAAACGTTGCGCCCGATACTATTCTCCAACTGGCTGCCCAGGGCTGGCTTCAGGTCACAGGCCCGGCGAATATGAGCGCAACGGAGCTTGGGCGCCAGCCGCTGACGATAGCAACCCAAGGCGCTGCCAACGAATCGCACACCTGGAACATGAGCGCGCCCAATACGCCTCAAATCCAGGGCTGGAATTACACTGTTCGCTATCAAGTGACTCGCTCGCTGCTGGCTCCTACAGCGCCGCGCCAGCAAACATATGAGCAGCCAACGAGCGAGCAAGAGGCATTGACAAGCCCTGCGCCTGCGATTATACTCGTGTCAGCCGCAGGAGATGTCGCGCATATCCGGCATATCTTCTATCTCATGACCCCAGAATGAAAGGCGGGCCAACCATGTCTGAAGATTTGCTCTCCTCCGCTTCACAAGATGATCCTGCTGCGTCTCGCGGCAGGGCATCTGGCGCTGTGCTAGGAAAGACGTTTGAGGAACTGCTGGTGGACCTTCAGGCGCCTGATAACAACGTTCGCTCAGATGCAGCTATAGCGCTGGGCAGTCTTGGCGATCAGCGCGCATTGGACCCTCTCGTTGCCGCGCTGCATGACCCGCACTGGTACGTGCGCTGGAATGCGGCGGAGGCGCTGGGCAAGCTGGGCAATCAACAGGCCGTCGAGCCGCTCCTCACCATCTTCAAAGAAACGAACCCGATTGACAGCCCCAGCAGGAACACACGCATTGCAGCGATCAAAGCATTGGGGAAGTTGAAGGACCAACGTGTTATTGCCCCTTTGCTTGAGGCCCTCGACCCCAGCGACCCTGATACCTACCGCGCCGAGGTAGAGGCATTGGAACAGCTTGGCGCTGGTGACAGAGTTCCGGCTACTGCTGTCGTTGAGAAGCACACCTTTTGGAATCATCGCCTTCTTGATGATGGCGCTATTATTCTTGCCTTCCTGGCAAGCATTCTGGTCTGCGTCTGTCTGGCATTCCCCTGGCTGGATGTCAACGCCGCTGGTCAGCAAACCAGCTCGACTCTCAACTTTAGCACCGTTCAGCCTGGCCCCCAGGCGCCTTCTGGCTTTCTTCTGGCAACCAGCGGCGTGCAGTTGAGCAATGGAACCGTAAGCTGGACTGACGACACTGGCACGATTCTCGAAACGTTTACGGTCTCCCCCAGCCAGACGTTCAGCCTTCCACTGCTCTGGCTGGTGCTGGCTGCTGGAGCAGCAATGGCTGTCCTGTCTGGCTGGCTGTTCTGGGTCAGGCACTTGCCACGCAAACGACAGCAGTTTCACTGGTGGCTGCTGACCGCCGCCGTGATTGCTCTGGCGGCTGAAATCTATACCCTCTCGAATGCGTCGTCCAATCTCTCCAGCATCACCATTACCAGTCATGTCGTCCGCACAACGGCTACCCCAGGCGACACCCAGGCGATCTTCGTCGCCTCCCCGGACCAGGGCTTCTGGCTGGCGATCAGCGCCACTGTAGCTGTTTGCCTGATAGCGCTCATGCGCGCCCGCGTCCAGCGCAGGCGGAGATAGGAACGCAGCCATGCAGATTGAAGCCAAACTTGCGGCGCTGGGTCTGGTCCTTCCCGAACCAATGAAGCCCCCGGCAGGCATGCGCCTGCCCTTTGCGCCAGTGCGCGTGCGCGGCAACCGCGCCTATATCTCTGGCGCCGGTCCACTGAACGCAGATGGCTCATTGGCCGGACCATTCGGGAAAGTGGGCGCTGAGGTCTCGCTGGAGCAAGCCTATCAGGCAGCGCGGCTGACCACGCTGGGCATACTGGGCGCGCTCAAGCGCGAACTGGGCGATCTGGATCGCGTGACCGCCTGGCTGCGCGTCTTCGGGATGGTCAATGTGGCGCCCGGCTTTATGCAGACGCCTGCGGTCATCAACGGCTGCTCTGACCTGATCCTCGAACTCTACGGGCCAGAAGCCGGAGCGCACGCGCGCTCGGCCATCGGTGTGGCCGCGCTGCCCTTGCACATTCCCGTCGAGATCGAGGCCGAGGTGGAGATTGCCAGCACAACCGTTTCCAGCCACTCAAGTGGCTGCTAAGGGCCTGCGGCCAGCATGTCGGCGCGAGCCGACGTGCTGGCCCTCCTCCGGGCACGTCCAACCCGCTGCACGGGTTTCCTGGCCGTCGGCCCTTAGCGGCGAATAAATTCGCCGCATGCCTGGCATGCTGGCCGCGCTATTTTGTAAAACGGCATTATTCGCCGTATGCCTTCATGACCCACCCGCCTGCGCGGGCACCTCGCCCTGAAGAATCTTGACCAGTCTGGCGGTATCAATATTGCCGCCAGAGACCACACAGACCACCGTGCCGTCCGCCTTGCCCGCCAGGGCGGCGGCAACCGCAGCGGCCCCGGCACCCTCGGCAATCATGCGATTGCGTTCGGCCAGCAGCTTGATGGCCGCCGCGATCTCTTCCAGCGTGGAGACCAGCGAACCGGCCAGCAACTGGCTGACGAGCGGCCACATCTCCCCCAGCACAAAGGGGCTGCCGATGCCATCCACAAAGCTGGCCCGATAGTCGATCTTTGTTGGCTCACCTGCGCGCAAGGCAGCCGCCAGCGCCGCTGAGGGTTCGGCCTCGCAGGCATAGACGCGCACCGACGGCTTCAGCGCACGCATGGCCGAGGCAATACCACAGCTTAATCCGCCGCCACCATACGGAACCAGCACCGCGTCAACATCTGGCAGGTCTTCCAGAATCTCCAGGCCAATCGTTCCGTTTCCGGCCATGACCGCGCGGTCACTCACCGGATGGACGAACAGCCCGGTCATGCCTGGATAGGTATGGGTGCTGAGAATCTGAAACCATTCGGCAAACGGTGTCTTGATGATCGTGCCCCCCAGGCGTCGAATGGCCTCCAGCTTCGTTTCTGGCGCGTGATCGGGCACAACAATCGTGCAGGCCAGCCCCATCTGCCGCGCCTGCCAGGCGACACCCTGCGCCATATTTCCAGCGCTGGCCGTCCAGACGCCTCCCGCCAGTTTATCCCCGGAAGCCAGCAGCAGCGCGTTGCTGGCACCGCGCAGCTTAAACGAGCCGATAGGTTGCAGGTTCTCCAGCTTGAGGTATATCCTGGCAGGCGCGTTCTCCACATTCAAGCGCACCAGCGGCGTGCGAATCACCGCGCCAGCAATGCGCTGCTGCGCGGCGCGCAGTTCCTCCAATGGGATCGGCATGTGAGTTGTCACACGGACCACCTCTCTTTACAACCGCCTTTCGGTATTGTCTACAGCAGATTACCCATACCTTCCTCTGGCGCTGCCGACTGGATTAGCGCACCTGCTCCATCAATATACAGCATCCTGCGGATGCGAGCGCGCTTCTTCTCAGGTACTCTATGCACGGTGATACACGAAGAGCGCGCTGACACAAGCCATCTCAAACAAACCGCGCCACTTCAAATGATGTGCATAAGAAAGAAAGGAACCCAAAAAACCATGTTGAAACTGTTGAATCGTTGGCTCAAAGGATCACCTCTTCTTGCCCTACTGGTGCTGGCGCTTGCCGCTTGTGGGACCAATGCAAATGCTTCAAGCAGTCCAACCGCTGATCTGAATGCCCAGCATTCTGGTTTTACGTTTAATCTTGTGCCGTCGCCTGGTATTACGGCATGCCTGCCACACGCGGGTGGCTCGGCAACCATCACGCGCGGCGATCTGAACGACGAGCTGACCGTCCATGTCAAAGGGCTGGCGCCCAATACCGGCTACGATCTGTTTGTAACCCAGCTTCCCAAGGCGCCGTTCGGTATCTCCTGGTATCAAAGCGACCTGGAGACGAATAGCAACGGGGAAGGCAGCGTGAGCGTGCGCGGTATCTTCAATGTCGAGACATTCACCGTCTCCACTGGCGGCCCGACGACGACCTTCGGCGCCACGCATCAATACCATCTGGGTCTCTGGTTCAATGATCCGAACGTGCCATTCAAGCTCGGCTGCGAGCCTGGCAAGACCAGCCCGGTCATCACGCCCTTCAATGGCGAGCAGCACGCTGGCATTCAGGTCCTCAACACCAGCAACTTCCCGGATAACGCCGGCCCACTCTCGCATGTGCCCGCGTAATCCTCCCTCTCCATCGCGGGTCACGCGCCGGAGCGGCTGGAATCCTGGCCGTTCCGGCGCATGCTGCTCCCGATCACTTGCATCCGGCCCTGATGCTCAAGTACAGTATTGGCAAGAACACACAGACGGAGCAGCAGCATGTCATTCACAATTGAGCCAGTAATTTTCGAGCGATTTCCCGGCATCTGCATCGTGGTTGCCGTCGCGCATGGGATCGATAACCAGCAAGAGCAGCCAGCAATTACCGCCCGCTGGCAGGAAGCCTGGGCCAATGCAGCCAGCGCGGCGCGCTATGGCAACGCGCAGTCGCACCCGCGCGTGCAGCCCTGGCGCGAGCGCTTCCAGGCGATGGGCGTCTCCGGCAAGCAGTTTCCCAGTTCCATCGAAGCGCTGCTGCGCCGCGCGCTGAAGGGCGGCGCGCCGTTTTCGATCAATCCACTGGTGGATTTCTATAACACCATCTCGCTGCGCCATCTGGTCCCGGCAGGCGCGTTTGATCTGGAACCGCTGCGCGGCCCGCTGGAACTGCGCCTCAGCCGGGCGGGCGATACCTTCCTCTCGCTGGATGCCGATGAGCCGCTGGATGTGCCGCCCGGCGAAGTCTCCTATGCCAGCGGGTCAACCATCCTGACCAGGCACTTCGTCTGGCGCCAGGCGAAGACCGGCCTGATTGAGCCGACCACCCGCGACATCTTTCTGGTCTCTGAGGTGCTGGGCGAAGTGGGCCGCGAGGTCGCCGAAGCGGTGCTGGCAGACTTTCGCAGCGGCGTGCAAGAGTATTTTGGCGCGACGCCCCAGACATTCCTGCTGGATGCGCGCAACCACACTGTTGACTGGTAATTCACCTGTTGCCTGCTATCCTGCCATGTCGCCAGCCACTTGACAAAAGCGGCAGGGCAGGCTATACTTTTTTCAGACCGAATGGTCTGAAAAAGGAGGGCCAGGTGAGCAAGGGTGAAGCAACGCAGCAGATGATTGTAGCGCGCGCGGCGCAGCTTTTCAACCGCCAGGGCTACTTCGGCTCCTCGATAGAAGACCTGATGAACGAGACCGGCCTGAAGAAAGGCGGCATCTATAATCACTTCCGCAGCAAAGATGAACTGGCGCTGGCCGCCTTTGATTACGCGGTAGAGGTCATCTGGCAGTGTGTGGAAGAGGAGATGAAGGATAGGCCCAATCAGGTGGACCGGCTTCAGGGAATGCTGGCCGCCTATCAACGCCTCATCGAAGACCCACCGATCAAGGGCGGCTGCCCGGTGCTGAATACTGCCGTCGAGTCGGACGATACGCACCCCGCGCTGCGCGAGCGCGCACGCGGCGCGCTGACGCGCTGGCGCACCTGGATTCAGCGCCGGGTGGCGCGTGGCATCGAGGCGGGCGAGGTGCGCCCGGAAGTGGACGGCGATCTGCTGGCGACACTGCTGATTTCAATGATCGAGGGCGCGATCATGATGAGCAAAACCTATGATGATCCGGTCCATATCCGGCGTGCAGTGCAGTATCTCTCCGACTATCTGGAGCGCGAAGTACGCGCCCGCTAAGCGATGCCCGCTTTCTTTTTTAGGCCCAAAAACAGACCGTTCAGTCTGTTTTGCAAACAGAGAAAGGATGAAACACGAACGATGAGCGAATCAGAGACTCCAGCGCGCACGCGCACCATCACCTGGGAAGACCCGCTGCCATCGGCGCAGGCGGGCCGCCAGATGAGCGGCATCCGCTATCTGCGGGCCATCCAGTCTGGCGAGATTCCCCCGCCGCCCATTGCTGTTCTGATGAACATGCGCATTGTTGAGGTGGAGGAGGGGCGCGTCGTTTTCGCCGTTGAGCCAGCCGAATATCACTACAACCCTATTGGCGTGGTGCATGGAGGGCTGGCGGCCACGCTGCTCGATTCAGCGCTGGGCTGCGCCGTCCATTCGCTGCTGCCCGCTGGCGTTGGCTATACCACGCTGGAGATTAAAGTCAACTATGTGCGCGCGCTCACCCGCCAGACCGGCGAGGTCCGCGCCGAAGGCAAAATACTCTACCTGGGGGGCCGCACTGCAACCGCCGAAGGCAAGCTCACCGATCTGGAGGGTACGCTGTATGCTCACGCCACCACCACCTGCATCATCTTGCGCCCATAATTCGCCGGAAAGCCTTGAAAGCATTACACTGCCGGATGGCGCGGTGCTGCGCGTGCGGCCTGTCGCCCTGGCAGACGAAGCGCGGCTGCGGCGCATGTTCTACCGGCTCTCGCCCGGCAGCATCTATACCTGGCTGTTTGTTCCCGCGCCGCGCATCCCGGAGCGGGCCGCGCTGCTGGCCGCGCTGGCCCGCGTTGATTATGAACGCCAGTACGCGCTGGTTGCCATCGCTGGCAGCGAGATTGTCGGCATTGCCCGCTACGATCTGGAAGCGGCTGAGGCTGAGGCTGAGCTAGCCATTATCGTCGAGGATGCCTGGCAGCAGCGCGGCCTGGGCAAGCTGCTCATGCGCCGTCTGATCGTCGAGGCGAGCCGCCATTGCATCACTGCCTTCACCGCCAGAATGCTGGGCGAGAATCGGCGTGCCCTGCGCCTGATCGCCAGCCTCTTTGCCAGCATACAATGGGAATGGAACTCCGGGGAATGCCAGGCGCACGCCCGCCTGGATTCTCTCAAGCAGCCCGCTTAGACGGGCTGCCAGACTTGTACGGTGTTCTCGCCGCTGGAGGCAATATAGTGCCCATCCGGCGACCAGGCCACTGAAATCACACTGCTAGACTGACCAGTATAGTAAAAAGCATGATCGCCGGTCAGCGCGTCCCAGACCTGGACCGTCTCATCGTCACCACCCGACGCGATGCGCCTGCCATCGGGCGACCAGGCCACTGAATTCACTGAATTGTATTCTTGCCCGCCATGACCAAGGTACGTCAGGATACGCTGCCCGCTCGCAGCATTCCAGACCTGCACCGTGCCATCTTCGGCGCTCGACACGATGAATTTGCTATCGGGCGACCAGGCCACCGCATAGATCGTGCAGAATTCCTCGTTGGCGCCATGCCCGCGATAGGTTAGCAGTGTTTCTCCTGTTGTAGCATCCCAAATCTGGATCGTCTTATCTTCAAGGGCACCTCCAGAGGCAATGCGCGTGCCATCCGGTGACCAGGCCACCGCATTTGCGCCCAAATCGCCATGTCCAGTATATGTGAGCAGCATATTCTGTGTAGCAACATCCCACACCCGCACTGGATCACCATAGCCCCCTACAAAGACGATGCGCGTGCCATCGGGCGACCAGGCCAGAGCAGGTATATCATAGAGCATACTGTCACTATAGATCAGCCGGGTCATGCCGGTGCTGGCATCCCAGACCTGCAATGACACGTGTTTGCCTTCATAGGAACTGCCACCAGAAGCAATGAGCCTACCATCGGGCGACCAGGCTGCTGCTTGAACGCCGCTGTTGTGGCCGCGATACGTGATGAGCAGCTTGCCGGTCAGCGCTTCCCAGACCTGGACCGTTCCATCATCAGAGGCAGAGGCAATCCGCTTCCCATCCGGCGCCCAGGCGACAGCATGCACCAGCTTGTTATGACCGCGATAGGTCACGAGAGTGGGGGAATATTTGAGCAGCCGTATCGCTGCGTCTACCCCCAATCCAATCATGCCACCAGCGACGGCCAGCCCCGCCAGCCCCAGCAGCACGCGGCGTCGGGAAATGGGGCGCGGCAGCAGCGGCGTGACATTTTCTTGCTTAGTAATAGCATTCGCTCCTCCTGAACCTATTGATGTCATCCCCAGATTGCCCGACAGGTATGCAGAGAAGACCTGCCCATGAATCTGGCCGTTCGCCTCTGGTGGTATGTTATCGGCTGGGTAGATAAAAGGGCCTTCTATCTGCTCTGAGGGCAGATAAAGCTGCTCGCCACATTGCCAACAGGCACTCGCCCACATTGGCATATCTTCGCCACACGCCGGACATCGTATGCTCCGCGCACTCATTGAGTCTGGTGTGTCCGAAGAGGCTCCCGGCTCCTGTGCTGGCTGGACCCGGCCACACTGCTGGCAGCGTCCTGTGGCTGCATCCAGCGGACCCTGGCAAAAGAAACATCCTTCCATTGCATGCTCCTTTTTCGCCTTCATATCAAGGCGCGAGCCAGAACGCCGCGCCCAGCACCAGGCTTCCGGCCAGCATGAGCCAGATGCCAACGCTTCTAAAGCGCGCTGGTGCCAGCCGCTCCAGCCGCCATTGGATATGCCGGTTGTATGCTATAACGCCCCCCAGATAAGCGGCAAAGATCAGACAGATACCGAGAATGGGGGTTGCCAGCAGCCAATGGAGCAGCGGCAGTGAGAAAATGCCAGGTGTGTCTCCACCAAGTAACGCCCCAAAGAGCAACCCCAGTATCAGCCCAATTCCTAGCCCAATGCTCACCGTATAAAGCAGGCGACGATACATAACAGGAGGCATTGGCCCTCTGAGCTTTGGTTGCAGACCTGCCAGCCTCCGCGCCAGAGAGTAGAAAATGCTGCCTGTCATTCCATAGATAGGAAACAAGCTATATAGGGCCGTTTCCTGAGCGATGGCACGCGATGGCAGCCCCGGCACCACAAACAACTGGACTCTCACAAATGATGCCAGAAAAAACGCACCAAATACCCCGGCCATAGAGAGGTAGAACAGGCCAAGAGCAACCTTCGCCAGCTTGAGCAGCCATCCTCTGCCACCCAGCAGCACAGCGAGCAGATATAGCTCGCCAAGGATAATGACATTGATTGCCAGGATGATGAGCGCAATCAAAATGAAGCGCGCAGCGGGGTCTTCGCGTAGAATCACCACACGCCTGCCCTCCTTGCCTGGTTCTTTTTTCACTCGAATTATAGCAAGAGATGTAAGAAGTTGCAAACCTCCCGCGCTGGCGACATGGGCGATCTTCAGTCGCCAGCCTTCCCAAAACTGGCGGATATATAGCCCTTGCACTCTTTCCACCAGGGTGTTGGCGGATTAGACAAAGATGTAGTATCCTTACCGCAACACCTATCAGATGTGGTAGCCATATTCCGATTGATATTATGAGTTTTTCATTCGCTGAAGAGATGTCTTATATCGTTCGCTAGCACGCGAGAGAAGGCCACCCGATGCCCAAACGTATCCTCGTCGTTGACGACGAAATTCCCATTGCTGAGCTGCTCGCCCAGGCTCTCGCCGACGAGGGCTATGAGACACGCAAGGTTGTCCAGAGCCTGCGCGTCTATGACGCTGTGCGCGAGTATCAGCCCGACCTGATCCTGCTTGACCTGATGATGCCCTATCTCAGTGGGCAGGATGAATTGAAGTTGATCTCGATGGACCCGGAATCCCACCGCCAGATTCCCGTGATTGTCGTGACCGCGATGGTTGATGCCAAGCGCGAAGAAGCGACTCTGCGCGAGTTTGGCGTCACCGAGATTGTCTTGAAGCCGTTTGATTTGAACGCCCTGGTTCGGCTGGTGAAGCAGACCATTGGCGAACCACAGGAGATTATGCCGTGAGCAGCAGCGGCGCTGGAGCGATGAAAGATGTCGCGTTAGACGCGCTGGGGGGCGATCACGCCCCCCGCGAGATTGTGGCGGGAGCCGTGCAGGCAGCACGCGAGTTGTTCGCCAGCGTCATCCTGACGGGGCCAGAGGCGCAGGTGCGCGCGGAACTGGCAAAGCACGATACCACCGGACTGGATATTACCATCGAAGACGCGCCGGAAGTGGTGGCGATGGACGAACACCCCACCGACGCGCTCAAGAAGAAACAATCGTCAATGGCCGTTGCGGTGCGGCTGGCAAAAGAGGGCCGGGCCAGCGCGGCGGTTTCGGCGGGCAACAGCGGCGCGATGATGGCAACAGCGCTCTTTGGCCTGGGCCGGATTCGCGGCATTGATCGCCCGGCGCTGGGCATCCCCTATCCCACGCGCAGTGGCAATTGCCTGCTGCTGGACGTTGGCGCCAACGCCGATTGCCGCCCGCAGCATCTCGTCCAGTTCGCCCTGATGGGCGCCGCCTATGCCGAGCAGGTCTATGGCCTCAAGAACCCTCGCGTGGGGCTGCTCTCGATTGGCGAAGAAGAGGGCAAAGGCAATCAACTGGTGAAAGATACTACCCCGCTGCTGAAAGAAGCTGCCGCGCTGGCCGGGTTGAACTTTATCGGCAATGTCGAGGGCAAAGACCTGCCTATAGGTCTGGCCGATGTGGTCGTCTGCGATGGCTTCACCGGCAACGTGGTTCTCAAGCTGAGCGAGGGGTTGGCGCGCATGATCCGCGACCTGGTGAAAGAGGCTGCCCACAGCAGCACCCGCGCCAAGATCGGTGGGGCGCTGCTCAAGCCCGCCCTGGAGCAGCGCTTTACCGCGCTGGACTGGCGCGAGACCGGCGGCTCGCTCCTGATGGGACTGCGCGGCGTGGCACTGATCGGGCATGGGCGCTCCGATGCCCGCGCGATCCGCAGCGCCATTCGCACCGCGCGCCAGATCGCCGCCGCCAAACCGACTGATGCCATCGCCGAGGGTCTGGCAAAACTTGGCGGGCTGGCAAAGGTGGAAGGATAGCCTACAGAGATAGAGGCGCTGGCGCCCAAATTGGGCGCCAGCGCCTCTGCAAGACGGCAAAGATCAGCGATACCTATCCCACTGTTGGGGTAAAGAACGGGGCCGGAGCATTGTAGCCCCAGAGCAGCGCGCCATTGCTGGCGTTGAGCGCATAGATTTTGTTATTCCCAGCAGCGGGGAGGCTGACATCGGTTGAACTGGCATAAACCACCCCGTTTGCTACCGCCGAGATAGCTGTCTCGCCGCTGGCCTGATATTGCCACTTGACTGAGCCATCGCTGGCACCGAGCGCCGCGAAGCCCTGCGGAAAGGCCAGATAGACGACGCCGTTCACAACGGCTGCTATCGTTGTGCCGCTTCCGGTTGGCCCGCCAGCCTGCCCGACCTGCGCGTGCCAGAGCAGCTTCCCATCCGCTGCATGGAGCGCGGTAACGACGCCATCCTGCGAGCTAAGATAGATCGCCTGATCAATCAGCGTCGGAACCGTCGAGGTGGTATCCGCAATCTGCGAGCGCCAGAGAACCGAACCATCGCTGAGGTTGAGCGCGTAGACAACATTGGGGCCGCCATTGGGGAAATTGCTGAAATCGCCATCATTGGACAGCACATAGATTGCATGGCTATCCATCCCAATAATGCTGAGCCAGGCCGACTCTGACGCTTTGGGATACTGCCAGGCAATGGAGCCATCGCTGGCCTTGCGGGCCTGGAGCGTGTTCACAAACTCATCCGTCATGCCATCCAGCCCATAGACCAGCCCATTGCCCGCCAATTGTTCGTTATAGATGTCGGTTGCCTGGGGCGTCTTCCAGCGCACCGAGCCATCGCTGGCATTCAGCGCCAGATGGTAACCGGGCTTGCCGGAACAATGGCATCCCTCTTTCGATTCCTCTTCCACGTAGACCACTCCATCAGCCACCAATTCACCATTCACCACCGCATCGGTGGGCTGATACTTCCAGCGCTCTGAGCCATCGCTGGCGTTCAGCGCAAAAACGGAGGAGTTGTTGGCGTTCACATCGCTTGAGCTATCGCCATACACAACGCCATTGACGACGCTCAACACGCGGGTAGAGGCGGCTGTCGGGTAGTGCCAGAGACGCTTCCCGTCCTGGGCGTTGATCGCGTCCAGGCCCATATCCGTCCCCACGAAAGCAACACCCTGATCCAGCACGGGCGCGCCGCTCAGGCCGACCTGGCTCGCATAGTTCCAGAGAACCTTGCCATCGGTTCCACTGAGCGCGTAGAGGGTAGGCGCAGCCCCTTTGATGTCAGCCGTGCTGACATAGATGTTCAGCCCTTGTGGCCCCTGCGCCTGTGTGGGCGTCGAGGAGCGCGATGTGCCTCCAGTGCCAGTGGCGCTGCACGCGGCCAGACTCAACAATCCAAGCAGTAAAAACAGTTGAAAACGAAGAGTACGCATGGGTGTATCCTTCTCCCCTTGTGGGGATTGCTGCTCTCTTCCTCTCTATGAGAAGAAAGAAATGATTAAAAAGACAATCAAAAATACTTACTGTAATAGAGATACATGGGAGAAGCGCTCGCGGAGTGAACCGGCTCGCACATTTTTAGTGAAGCAGGTCACAGAGGGCAAAAGGGCAGCGTGAATACAACAATCCTATACGGCTTGCAATTACCTGAACAAGAAAGAACAGGCGCTGCCTGGCAGGAGAGAGATGCTACGCCAGCACGGCAAAGAAGGGCGTCGTCCCCACGTTGTAGCGCCAGAAAAGCGCGCCATCACTGATCTTGAGCGCGTAGACCTGGTTGGACACCTCTGGGCCACCAAAAGGAGGGGTGTAGAGATAGAGCAAGCCACTGCTGGCCTTCAATACCTCCACCGTAGTATCTGGCTGATAGTGCCAGAGGATGGTACCATTGCTGGCAATCACTGCTGTGATGCTCCCGCTGGCTAAGGCTGTATAGATCACTCCATTGTCTATGAGAGCAATAAACGGCGTGATATTCCCCACCTGCGTCTGCCAGCGCACAGCGCCATCGCTGGCGCCCAGCGCGTCAAGCGTGCCATCGCTGTTTTCCAGATAGACCACCCCGTTATCCAACGTGGCCGTCTGAATAGAAGCCGCCTGACTGCTCAATTGATAGCGCCATTGGACCGCGCCACTGCTGGCGTTGAAGGCCAGCACCAGCCTGGAGAGATGAAACTGCTCATTCACCGAGGTGAACAGATAAGCGACGCCGTTCGCTGCCCCAATCCACTGGACATTTTCCAGGTCATTCCCGTTGGGATACTGCCATCGGCGCGCGCCAGTGCTGGTATTGAGCGCGTACAGGATACTGTTGGGGTCTGAGCCGTTCGGCCCTTCAGGAGAGGCGAGGAGATAAACGGTCCCATCGGCGATTTGCTGCACCATCGCCGGATAGGCCGGTTGAAACTTCCAGCGCACTGAGCCATCGCTGGCGTTCAGCGCGTAGACATCCTGGTCTGCTGCTGTCACGTAGAGGATATTATTCTGTATCGTGTTGATGTATCCCGCTATCGCAGTATGCCATTGGACCGTGCCATCGCTAGCCTTCAAAGCATAGATACCATCGCTGGCCGCTATATACACCACACCATCTCCGAGCGTGATCTCTCCTTGAACAGCGGAGCGCCACTGGACTGAGCCATCGCTGGCCCTGAGCGCGTAGGTGAAAGATGGGGCGGATTGGCTGCTGCTGGTTTGATAACTGAAGGCGTAGATCACGCCGCCGTCTGCGGCAGCGAAGGCAGGGATGCCGCTGCCCAGGTCATAGCTCCAGCGGACTGACCCACTCCCTGCATCCAGCGCGTAGAGCTTGTGATCAGCAGCGCCGATGTAGACCATTCCTTGATACACCTTTACCGGATGCTCTACCTGATCTTTGGCCGTATAGTTCCAGCGCAGCCGCCCGCTGGCCGCGTCGAGCGCAGCAACAAAGTTCTCGCTGCCTCCCTGAAAATTCGCCGAACTCAGATACACGCTCAGCGGTGCCGGTCCCGATGGCCCGGCAGCAGTGGGCACAGTGGTGGGAAAGACGAGCGGCGGCGCCTGATTCGTCGCGCTGCTGCTGCCGCAGCCAACCAGCGCCAGCGTCATCACGAGCAAAACCGTTTGGGTTATTCGTGGGCGCATGAGTCTTCACCCCTATCCGCCACTGCAAGGGTGGCCGCCCCGTCTGTCTGGAATTGCCAGAGCGTCAAGCCACTGCGAAGCACCAAATGGCCCTCAAATCGAATGCTGATAGGCTCCAACCCCTTAACCGATGGTAGGAAAGAACGATGTCTCGCCACCATCGTACTTCCAGAAGATCGTACCATCAGCGATATTAAAGGCAATCGCATAGTTGTGCGCGCCCGAAGAGAAACTGCTGGCAAACGTTACCGCGTAGAGCAGCCCGTTCTGGACAGCCACTGCCTGGACGCTGCTCGTGGACTGATAGTGCCAGCGCATGGAGCCACTGCTGCTGTCGAAAACCGCAAGACCCTCCTGAAGAAGAGAGACATAGATATTCCTATCATCTATCAGACTGATGCTGATAAATGAGTTCCCCGCTTTGGTCTGCCAGCGCTGCTTACCATCGCTGGCATCCAGGGCATACAGATTGCCATCGTCGGCTCCCAGATAGACCATCCCATTGTTCAGCGCGGATGTACCGAAAGAATGGGATTGAGTCGTGAGTTGGTAGCGCCAGAGTACGGAGCCATTGCTGGCTTTGAGCGCCAGCGCCAGGTTCGTTCGAAAGGGGTTCTGGTCTGTCGAGGAAGTCAGATATACCGCGTTGGCATCGGCTCCAATCAGGCTGGCATTTTGCTGGGTATGCGAGTCTGCTGGATAGCGCCATTTTGACGTGCCGGTGCTGGCATCAAGCGCGTAGATGATGGTAAAAGGACTGGGGCTGTTCAGGATGGTTGCCAGGGCATAGACCACCCCCTGCTCCACATCAGCCTCGAAGGGCCTGGCATCCATCTGGAACTTCCAGCGCAGGGAGCCATCGCTGGCGTTGAGCGTGTAGAGCGTGTTGTCCGTTGATCCCCCGACATAGATCACCCCATCCACTATGCCAAGGATGGTACCGGCCACCTGAGAGTGCCATTTGATCGTCCCATTGCTGGCATTCAAGGCAAACACCGTGCCACCGTTGAACTGGTCGCTCACATTTGCAACCAGTGTGCCATAGATCACCCCATCCATCACCTGGGCGATAACCGGAAAGTTGCTCATCTTGACACTCCAACGCACCCGGCCACCCCCGGCATCGAGGGCATAGACTTTCTGGTCGGCGGTGCCAAAGTAGAGAACGCCGCTATCCAGAAAGACATCATCCTGCACCTGCACCGGAATGGTATAGGTCCAGCGCTGCTTCCCGTTACTGGCATCAAGCGAGATGATAGTGGATGTCGGCGAGGCGCCTGACGAGGTCGTCGCAAAGTAGAGGCTCAGCGGCGCCGGGCCGGATGGTCCCTGCACCTGCGTGGGAAACACCAGCGGTGGCGCCTGGCTCGACACGCTGCTGCCGCATCCGGCCAGGAGCAGCAGCAGATATACCAGGAGCGCTTGCATTATTTTGCTTCGCATGGACTTGTCCCCCTCGGCTGATTGATGCTGCCAATGTTTGCCAGGTTCTCTTATTAGTAAGGACGCGGGAGACGAGCAGGGTATCACAGGCAGGCGCACACTCTGCCTCACAGTTCAAACAGACCTATGCCTTTTTCAAAGAGGCTTTCGCCGATCATAGGGTGGAGATTCTCAATGTCGTGGCGACGAAGAATCAGGTGGTGGTTGGATTTGTGGGGCGCGGGACGCACAGTGGCCCACTGCGTCTCCCCGCAAGACGACCAGGCTCCAAAATTCGGCCTGAGTAAAGCGGGCGAGGGAGAGCAGATTGAGGCCGCCAGTCGGCAACACATCACTCACCAGCAGCGCGTCAGGGAGCCAGGCGAGGCGCCCCAGGCGATAATTGACGCCTGGCCTCTGGTCAATGCAGGTCTTTGCGCATCCAGACAAAGGTAGGATGATCGAAGCCAGCATGTCCGCTGTATCCGGCCACATAATAGCCCAGGCGCTCGTAAAAGCGAATATTCTGGGGAGCTTGCAAGCGCACGCCGAACTGAACGGCAGGTAGACCCAGGGCGCGGGCGTGGTCATCGACCCAGTGCATCAGGGCTGAAGCGATGCCCCGGCGGCGATAGGCTGGCAGGACTGCCACGCGCCCAACGTACAGATAGGCGCGCTGCGGCTGCACTTCCCAGCGCGCAGCACCCGCTGGCTCGCCATTCATGAACGCCAGCGTCGCGCCCCGGTCAGGCTGAAACGTATTGGCGATCAGGCTCTCCAGCGTCTCGTTCAACGCCCCGCTGGGCGGCTCCAGCCGGTTGCGGAATTCCTCAAAAGCGGCACGAGTAATCTCAAGGATGATCTGGGCATCGTCCACCGTCGCGGCGCGCAGGGTAATCGTATCGGGGGCGTGTTCGCTTATCGCCATAGACATCCTCCCACACGATTGTACCAGACGAAGCGCTCCCCGCGCCAGTAGAAAAAGCGCGTCAGGTCTGACGCGCTTTTGGAATATTCCCCGGCCCAGGCTTACGCCGTCGCTGCGGCTTTTTTGGAGCGGCTGAAGAAGATCAGAACTACCCCAACGACGGCAACCACAAAGCCTGCTACTGCGTGCAGCGGGCGGATGCTCTTAGAGGCATCGGTCCCTGCTTGCCCGAACGTAAAGATGATGTAATGATGGATGCCGGGAATCAGGTAATAGACGCCCACAATCACCCCAATAACGACCAGCGCGAGGCCAACATACATAAGATTGCGCATGCTTGCCGGACCCCTCCTTTCTTGCCAGATACAACGAGGAGGCGGGCATGCAGTAACAACATTTTCCCCCTTGACAGATGAACCTCTTTTGCGTTATTCTTCCTTTAGCGTAGTTACTTACTTTTTGGAAGTAACTATAGAAAACCTGGCGTGGATCATAAACGTAAGGGAGAAAAACACAATGGCCTGGGACCTTGATCCTGTTCATTCGCTCATTGAAGTTTCTGTCAAGCACATGATGGTTTCAACCGTGAAAGGTCGCTTTAAGAAGTTCACCGTTGATCTCGCGCTGGACGAGCAAAACCCGGAGAACTCCCGCATCGACGTGACCGCTGATGCTGCCAGCATTGATACCGGGCAAGAGATGCGCGACAATCACCTGCGCTCACCAGATTTCCTCGATGTCGCCAACTTCCCAACCATCACCTTCAAGAGCAAAAGGGTGGAACGGCAGGACGAAGAACACGCGCGCGTCATCGGTGATTTGACCATTCGCGGCGTCACCAAAGAAGTGGCGTTTGACGCCGCCTTTGAGGGCGAGATCAAAGATATGCAGGGCAAGCGCCGCGCAGCCTTCTCAGCGAAGTCTTCCATCAACCGCAAAGATTTTGGGCTGAACTGGAATGTGGCGCTGGAGAGCGGCGGCTGGCTGGTCAGCGACAAAGTGCAAATTGCCATCGAACTGGAAGTGGTTGAGCGGGTGCCGGAGCCAGCCGAAGCGACGACAGCAGCCAACTAATACCATATTTGCCTGAATGGTGAGGGGAAGCGCCGGTGCCCCGCCGACAGGGGCTGGGCCAGGATGCAGATGTAGGCTGCGGCTTATGCCACGCGATCTGTCCTCTCCTGGAGAAACAGGCCGCGTGGCATATTTCACTCTCAACGCTCTCAAAGCAAAAGGCCCCCATTCACAGGGCCATTTAAAAGTCCCAAGATAAGAAAGGAAGAGGGCGATTCCTTGCTACAATGAGCAAACACTAAAATCCTCATTGAAAGCGCGGCATAGCCCTTCCATGCACTATAACACGCTCAGTGCTGCCCTGGTCTCTATCGAATCTGAGCAGGAGATTGATGCGTTGTCCCTCTACCACATCTTTGAACAACTCCCTGACGAACGGCGCTCACGCGGGAAACGCTATAACCTGGCGTTGATTCTGAGCCTGCTCACCATCGGGAAGTTGGCTGGCATGACCACGCTGACGGCGATTGCCGAGTGGGTTCGCTGGCGTGCGGACTGGCTGCACCAGGTCTTGCCAGGCACACGAGCCACCTTTCCGTGTGTGGCAACCTACAGCAACGTCTTGCAGACCGTCGAAGCGCAGCAAGTGGTCCAGGCGATAGCCCACTTCTTCACGCGAATGGAGGCCCAACGCCGCTGTGGTGAGGAACCTAGCCGGTTAGTCGGGCAACCAACAGGCGAACGCCATCAGCAGGTCGCTCTTGATGGGAAAACCTTGCGGGGCACCCTGGGACATGCGGCTCCTGATCAGGGGAGTCACCATCTGGTGGCCCTCTATGAGACGCAGACGGGCATTGTGCTGGACCAGCAAGCGGTCCCAGACAAGGGCAACGAGATCACGCTGGAAACGGCCCTGCTGACTCCGACCCAGATTGCCGGACGAATCGTGACCGCCGATGCGATGCACACCCAAAAGACGTGCTGTGCAGACATTCACCGCTTTGGGGGCTATTACGTCCTCTTCGCCAAGGCCAACCAGCCGGCCTTGGAGGAAGACTTGCGCCTCTTCTTTACGGAGCCACCTCCCGATTGCCGTGACTGGCGACACGTGCAGACCTGTGCCAAAGGGCATGGACGCTTGGAACGGCGGGAACTGGTCGCCAGTACCGAACTGAATGAGTGGCTGGCGACTACTTGGACGGGAGTCGAGCAAGTCTTCCGGCTCCAGCGCACCAGCGTGCGCCAAGGCCAGCAGCACAGCCAGACCATCTATGGCATCACCAACCTCTCGCCTCGGCAAGCTGGAGCCGCATATCTGCTGGAACTGGTGCAGCGGCATTGGCGCATTGAAAACCGACTCCACTGGCGGCGCGATGTCACCTTGGGCGAAGACCATTGCCAGGTGCGCAAAGGCTCGGCCCCTTTGGTCCTGGCCGTCCTCAACAATCTGGTCCTGGCCCTCTTCGATTTCTTAGGCGTCACGAATGTTCCCCAGCAGATGCGTCGCTTGGATGCCTTGCCGGGGCTGGCTGTCCACCTTGTCCTCGGTTCCTTGCTGACTTTTAAATAGCCCTGCCCCCATTCAGAAGTCCTCTTGTCTCTCTGCCCACCAGCAGATAGAATAGCAGATAGAGCAGAGGCTGTCGAGAGACACCCGCTCTGTCGCCCGATAATTCAGAACTCTGCATCCTGATAGGCAAAGCCTGCTGCTTCTGCGGGTCGAGAAACACTCCCTTTGTCGCCCAATAACCAGAACGGCGGGGAATTTTGATTTTCTGGAGTGACGCTATGGGAAGCCTGTGGGCATTGCGCCAGACGCCCACTACTGGAGGCCATGCCACCTTTCATAATCGTTCGCGTCGTTCCATCGTAGCGCGTTGTTCTGGGCTATATTTGCTGCTGCTTGCCCTGGCGGGGTGCGGCACGCCCGTCCATCTGCCGGTGGCCGGGCCAGGTCTGCGCCTGGTCGTCGCGCAAGGCAGCCAGGGGAGTACACTGCGCTTCTGGTGGCTGCCCTCCGACACCGCTGCCGCTCGCCCGCGCCTGCTGCTCTGGGATGGCACCAGTGTCGGCATCAGCGATCCTGCCGCGCTCAATCAGAGCTTTGCACCGCTCGGCAATGGGCTGGCTTGTAGTCATGTGGCAGTGGCCCCAGATCATCACGCCTTCGCCTGCGGGCTGCCAGAACAGGAGCCAGGCAGCGTACTGCTGCAATCGCTGGATCATCCAACTGCTCAGCCAGACGCGCTGCTGGATGAAGAGGCGCCCTTCGCCTGGGCACCCGACAGCCAGCATCTGGCTGCCCTGCGCATGAACTTTGCTGGCACCCATTCGACCTGTTCGGTTGTCACTGCCGATACCACTCCCGCTGGCATCAGCGGCGACATCGAGCAAGTGCTGCTTGCCCAGATTCCCTTTAACGACGCACTGAGCAAGGGGGCTGATGCCTGCCCGGTAATGGATATGGCCTGGTCGCCTGATGGCGCGCGGCTAGCCCTCGCGCTGGCTGTGCCCAACGGTGTGATCGTGGAGGTGCTGCTGTTGGGCACGAACAGCCAGCCTCCAGTGGTAGAAACGCACACGCTCTTGCCCGGCCTTCCACTCCAGGCAGTAGATATGCCCGGTGTGTCATCGCTCCTCTGGGCACCAGATAGCCAGATGCTGACAATACTGACCGGCCAGCAGCCTGCCGAGGATAACCTTTTCTTGCTGCCCGTTGGTCAGCAATCTCCCCTCTTGGTGCCGGGCGTGATTGACACCGGATCAGGGGCAGCGCTGGCTTTTTCGCCCGACAGTCACTGGCTGGCGGCAGGAACGATTGGCTCCTTCCCAAAAGGCGAGAACGCGCTGCTGCAAGTGCTTAATGTCGCCAACGGCATATGGCAGCCAGTTACGCCCATGTTTGTGGCCGGTTCCACCCTGGCCTGGTCCCCTGATAGCACTTTGCTTGCAGCCGCCAGCGTCTCCCGCAAAGGGATAGCGATCTGGAACTGGCCGACTGGCACGCTCAAGGGCCTGGCTCTCAATGCCGATATTACCGATATTGAGCAGCTTGCCTGGGCACAGGATGACGCCACCTTGTTTTTCACGTTGGGATCGCATATCAATCCACCAGTGTATGACGAACTCTACGCCCAGGCCATTCCTATCCCGCTAGGTGCCAGCAGCTTTGCCTTCCCCGCGTGGTTCTCGGACCTGCTGGCGCTGCTGCCGGAGGCGCTCATCGGGCTGGGCGGCATGCTGCTTCTGGCATGCGCTCTGCTGGCAGTAACACTGGGGCTGGCGTGGCGTGGTCAGTCGCGCCGCAAGCGGGCGTTCAGTGGGTGGGCGCTCGGCGTGGATGTCGCCTTGATCGCTCTGGTTGTTCTTCTGATCTTCAGCGGCAATCAGCTTCCAGGCTTGCTCAATCGCTTCTATCAACCCGCCAGCGACAGGCTGTGCCAGCGAGCCGCGCCAGACGCCTGCAATCAGGCAGCAATCCTGACAACATTGGCGCTCATCACACCACTGCTGCTGGGACTGCTGGTGGTGCTGGTGGGAGGATTAGTAACGGGTCGAAAGCCCAGGCCAGCGCCAGCTAAGGACGCTGTCAGGCTGATACGTCACCCATTCTTGCAAGGCTTGCCAGAACCACCGTCCAACCTGCTTGGTGAGGAACCGCTGCTGCTGCCGCCTGGTGATGCCCCACCAGCGTCATACCATGCAGATGAGGATGAATATGAACAAGGCGGGTAGCAGTGTTGATGCCAGAAAGGGGTCTTGTTCGTTCTACTTCTGATGAGATACTTATGATGTTTACAAGGACAGTCGGATGCTGATACACACCCTTCGCGCGAGAATCTGGAAACGTTCGGCGAATCCCTTCGCCTGGGCCGGGTGGCTGCTTGTACTCCTGCCGCTGGCGCTGGCTGCGTGCAACGATACGCCCCCACCTCCTCCTACTGACATACCGTTGAATCAACTGAGCTGGTGCAGTTCCGCCCATACCCTCATCTTTCAAGATGCCAGCCAGGCTACCCCGACAGCGATAGCAAGCTGGACACAGGTGAAGCCGCAGTTAGGATTCACCATCTACCTCCCACCGATGCTGCCCAAGGGCACCTGTCTGGTCTCTGGTGAGGCGCTTGTTCACGATAAGATTCTGGGCAGCACCTTTGGCGTCACCTATCTGCTCCCCGGCGGCATGCCCCTGGCCTTTTCAGAAGCGCAGGTGAGCAGCGATCAGATGATTACATTCCAGTGTTCAACGGGCGAGGCCACGCCTGGCCCTGGCACGCCTACAGCGGCGCCCAGCACACCCACGCCTACGCCTGGCCCTGGCACACCTACAGCGCCCCCAGCAGGCAACCAAACACTGCAATGCCTGGGCCAGAAAGGCCAGACCACCATTGTCATTGTGAGCGACCAGACGCAAAAAGAGATCCAAACCACCTTCAACAACTTGCAGCCTGATGTCGACTGGGTACCCAAGAAATAGACGGCGCGCCCGCCCCTGAAAGGCTCCACAAAACTCTACGCCGCCGGGGCGGGGCTGTACCTTCAGCACCCCCGGCGGCAGAGTGGGGCGTTCTCTGTGCAAAATCGATGAACGAGCCGTATCCTCCGAATGGTTGCTGCAATCTTCCCCAGGCATGATATACTTCTGATGATAGCTCTCAATCAAGGTAATGCCGGAATCCCCAAGAAGGAGCAGCATGCCAACAGATGTCTTGCTCGGCGCGCTCGCGGGCGTGATCGTCGCTTCGATGGGTTGGCTGCTGCTCTTGCGCCGCTCGTTCAACGAGCGCGAGTGGGCCAGAGAAGGCCAGGAGCGCGCTCGCCGTCGCCAGGCGCAGATTGAAGAAGAGATGCTGGCCCTGGAGCATCTCTTTGCTGGCATGCTCGACGCCGTACCGCGTCCCGTCTTTGTCACTGACCGTGACCGCGTGATCCTTCAGGTGAACCGCGCGGCAGAGGAGCTTGCCCATCTCCAACGCCATCAGATCGTCGGGCGCGTCGTGGCAACAGTCATCCAGGACTACGACACCACCACCATGCTCATGGAGAGCGCCAAAACCGGCCAGAGTCAGGAGAAGGTGATTCAGCGCATCACCACCGGCGAGACCTGGCGCGTGGTCGTCACACCCCTGCGGCTTGGCTCTGCCGGGGGCATCTTTGCCCAGGCCAGCATCGCATTGGGTGACAGCAAAGCTGCGCGTGGAACGCCGCCAGAAACAATTCCCACCCATCTTGTGCTGACCATCGAAGACCTGACGCGCCTGCATCATCTGGAGACCGTGCGGCGCGATTTCGTCGCCAACGTCTCCCACGAACTGCGCACACCGCTGGCCTCGGTTAAGCTGCTGGCCGAAACCGTCCAGAACGCGCTGGATCACGACCCGGAGGCAGCGCGCACCTTTGCCCAGCGTATCGAGGCCGAGGTCGATAGCCTGTCGCAGTTGGTGGCCGAACTACTGGAGCTTTCGCGCATCGAATCGGGGCGCGCGCCGCTGCGCCTGGCGCCCACCGATGTGCGCGAAGTGATCGCCGAAACGGTAGCCCGCGTCCAGAATCTGGCCGAGCTTGAGGGCGTGCAGCTCCGGCTGGCCTGGGAAGACGCCGAACACGGCAACGCCAGCGAGCATTTGCCGCTGGCAATAGGCGATGGTCCGCGCATCGGTCAGGTGCTGCTCAATCTCATTCATAACGCCATCAAATTCACCCCCGAAGGGGGAACGATCACCTGCGGCGTCGAATGCACTCCTAACGAGCCTGGCACGCTGACGGTCTGGGTGCGCGATACGGGTGTGGGCATCAGCGAGGATGATCTGCCGCGCATCTTTGAGCGCTTTTATAAAGTGGATCGGGCGCGCACGCGCGCCCTGCCCGAAGTCCAGCCCGGCGCGCCAGGTGGCACAGGGCTGGGTCTGGCAATCGCGCGGCATATCGTCGAACTACATGGAGGACGCATCTGGGCCGAAAGCAAGCCGGGCAAGGGCAGCATTTTCCGCTTCACCCTCCCTATCGCCACGGCCAACGAGGTCTGCAATGGAAAAGAATCTCCAGTTGGGTAGAGGACAGGAGCAGCCCCATGTCGCGTTCCTCTTCTTCGCGGTCCATCACCTATGAACTGCCCCGCTCTGATCGTGAGGCGCTGGCCGCCCTGCCCTGGACAGCGCCGCTGGAGGATTGGCCGTCGCTGGGGGTGCAGGCGGTGCATGCGCGGCGCGGCGAATCGCGCCATACCGTCCTCTTTGTTGAGGCGGATGGGCGGCGCTATGCCATCAAAGAGACAGCGCCAGAGGTTGCCCGTAAGGAGATTGGCCTGCTGGTAGAGATCAGGCGGCGCGGCATCTACGCGCTGGAACCAGTTGGCGTGGTCGTCGCGCCGGGGCCGCCGGTAGCCGTTGGCAAAGTAGCGGGCGTGACCCAGTATCTGCCGGGCGATCAGGGCTATTGCATCACGCGCCTGGCCCAGCGCGTCATCCCCCAGGCGCTGCTCTATCGCTATCCCTTCACCCGCCACAACCGCCAGATGCTCTGGAACGCCATTGTCGCCCTGCTGCTGGCCCTGCACGAGCGCGGCATCTTCTGGGGCGATCCCTCGCTGGCAAATATCCTGGTTGATCTCAGCCAGCATCGCGTGCGCGCCATGCTGGCCGACGCCGAAACCGCGCAGTTGTATCCCGGCCCGCTCGAAGAAGGGCGACGGGCAGAAGACCTGGCCGCGCTGCAAGAATCTCTGCTCTGGGCCAGCGAAGATATTCGCCAGTCGCGGGGCGAATCCGAACCGCTCCCCATTACCGAAGAGGACATCGCCTACATCACCCGACAATATGCCGCCCTGCGCCAGACGCGCGGCTGGCTGGACAAAAACGCCGAGACCGAGCCACCAGGCGAAGATACGAACCCTGGCAAAACAGCAGATCAGCCAGATGAACCAGGCTCAGCCTCCGCGCCCACCCGCCCACTCAGCCCGATAGAGCGCATGGTTGGGCACCTGTATGAACTGGGCTATTCGCTTGTGGACGGAAGCTGGCGAGCCATTCAGGCCACTGGTGAAGGGCTTGCCAGTCTTACCTCGCTGCGCTTCCCTGGCCTAGCAGACCACGCGCAAACATTGCGCCCGCGCTGGTATCAGCGGCGCATCCAGCAAGTGCTGGGCGTCCATATCCCGCGCCAGTATGCCTGGCAGCTCTACCGGCACATCACCCGCCATCAATGGCTGATGGGCGAGCGCACCGGACGTGAGATACCGCTGGAAGAAGCCGCCCGCGACTGGTACGAGCGCTATCATCTCCCGGCCATCACCCTCCTCTGCACCTATTTCCCCAGCGAGTCCGATTCGTTGGAAGTCTATCTGGGCGTGCTGGATCATAAATGGGAATTGAGCCTGCGCGCTGGCTACGAGGTAAGTCTGGAAGAGGCCGCCCTGGATTACGCGCTGCGTCACGCGCGCTCCGCTGATCTCCTGCATCGCGCATTCGTGGCCCTCGCATCCATCCTGCCACAGCGCAGCGAACTGCAACAGTTAGTCCGACCAGGAGATCAACCGACCGGGCCAACATCTTCAACAGGATAGCAATGCTTCAGTCACATTCCTGGGCAACCTCTCCTAGAGGCGTTGACAGCGCCCTTTCGCTCAGGTACACTGCATAAGCGAGAGACTGGGGGAGTGCTGATGACTTTGGAGGAAGACGGTGTGACAACATTGGGAGATGAGCGGCGACTTCCGCCGATAGGCAAGGCAGGGGTGGAAGCATGGCGCCAGATGCCGCAGGATTGGCTAACCTTTCCGGCCCGTGACCGCCTCCATCGCTGGTTGGAGAACCGTAAGGCACGTAAGTTGCTAGTACAGGCTCTGGATGAGGCGCTGGAAGGGCTGGCTGAGACGCTGGAGGCCGAGCCAGAGGCGCCCGCGCTGGAAGATATGCTCAACGAGCGTTTCTTCAGCGATCCCCAGGTGATGGGAACTTTCATCGCCTGCTTTACGAGCGACGAACCTGTTGATTATCCGTTGCTGATGCGCCATATCTCGTCTGGCGATGAACGCCTGCGGCGGCGCATCCTGGAGGCATTTGTGACCCATCTGCGCGCGCATCTGGCAGCAGCCAGCGCAGAGTTCCGCCTCCAGATTCCCGTCCAGTCTGCCACACGCATGAAAGCTATCTTGGCCGCAGAACAGGCACAGCGCAACAACCAGAGGCAATTGCCAGCCGACCGGCAGCAGGCGCCCTCGCAGCGTGCGCACGCTGCCCCAACAGCCCCTGTTCCGGCGGCTTCGATTCAGATGAACACGAGAGAGAAACAGGAGAGGGCAATGGATCAAGTAGGCATGCAGGCGGGCCAGGATACCAGTCAAGGCATTGCGCTGGCAGTAGAACTGGAGGCACAGGGGCGCATCCAGGAAGCCATCGCGCTCTATGAAAGTTTGCTGCGCCAGATGCCCACCAATGGGAAGGTCCACTTCAATCTGGCGATGCTGCTAACCGAACGCGGACGACTGGAGGAGGCCGAGGCGCATTGCCGCGCAGCGACCCAGGCGCTGCGCGATTACCCCGATGCCTGGGGGCTATACGCCTATCTGCTCTTCTTGCTCCGGCGCGAACCTGAAAGCCTGGAATGCGCTCGCCGCGCGGTAGCGCTTGGCTTCCCACGCAAACGCCTGGCAGGCTTGCTCAAGTTGGAGCCAGCCGCGCTGTAACCAGAGATGAACGCTCGCAAATCAATTCGCGCCTGGAGGGGCCTGCGCGGGCGAAGACACATGCAAAAACTGACGGGGTGGGGAGCCTCCGCGGGGAGGCGTGGCAGCGGAACGCCTCCAGGCGCGGCCTTCAGCCGCTCGCCGATCTCTGGCCGGTATCTCTGCAACAGAAGCGATAATTAAGACGTACAATAAGGGAGACCTACAAAGTGGTGCTGGCTCGCGCGCCTCAGCCACTCATCACGCGAGCAGCGTTGAGCAAATGGCTGAGCAATGCAGCGCGCGATGCAGTGGGGTTTTTGAGGGCATCCGGGCTTCAAGCGACCGGCGCAGAAGGAAAGAACGAGCAAAAGCTATGGATCAAGCGCGATATTATCCGGGCATGTTTGATGTCAACCAGCTTGCCATGCAACTGGCCTCCAATCTTCAGTTACGAGCTTATCAGGCGCAGTGGTTCGGCACCGGCAATCAAATGATGGTGCAGGTGCGCAAAGGCAGCGAGGCAGCCAAAATCTTTGGCGCCCAGGCCGCCGTTACCATTATGCTGACCCAGCATCCCACCGGCCTGCTGGCAACCATTGGGCAACAGCGCTGGGTTGATAAAGCTGTCGCCGCAGGCGTGGGCGCTTTCTTCCTGTGGCCGCTGCTCATTCCAGCAGCAGTGGGCGCGGTACGCCAATCAAGCCTGCCTAACGAAGTCTTGACGCTGCTGGATACGCTGGTCTTGCAGCAAAATCCAATGGCCTATCCGCAGCCGGTGCCGGTCTTCCTGATGCCGCAGGTGCAGATGGTCTACCAGAACCCGCCGGGCGCCGGGACGATGACCACGCCTCAGCAGCTCTGCCCGGCCTGCCATCAGCCAAACAATACCGGCGCGTCGTTCTGCCAGCACTGCGGCACACCACTGGATGACAGCGCCGCCAGCCAGGGGCCAACAATGGTGGCATCCATGCCTCCGGTCACACCGCCGCCAGCGCCACAGCCACCGCCTGCCCCGCCAAAACCGCAGCCCGCTAAACAGACGGCTCCGCCGACCACCCGTGTCAGCCGAACGGCAATGCCAACCGAACGAGTCACCTCGCCGGAGCCGGTTGGCCCAACCGGCATCTTCACACTGCCAAGTGGCCGGCGCGTGCCGATGGTCACAAAGGAAGCGATTGTGGGACGTGGCAACCCGGACGGCACCGACCCGGTTGAAGTAGATATGACCACCGAAGCCGAAAGTTCCACCGTCTCGCGGCGCCACGCCCGCATCACGCGCGCCAACGGCGGCTTTGAAATCGAAGACCTCAATAGTGCAAATCAGACCCTGCTCAATAACGAACAGCTTACTCCAGGGCGGCGCTATGCGCTGCGCAAGGGAGATGTGGTTGAATTCGGGAAGGTGAAATGTACGTTCAGCGTACAGGGGAAATAAGTCGTGACCGATCAGGCGCTTGATGATAACCGCTTTCATGGGCCTACGCCTCCGCTTGAGCCACCGCCCGCTCGCGGCGAGCGCGTGTGGGTGGAGCGTCCTGATGAACTGGCGCAGGCCACCGAGCGATTGGCCGCCGCCACCGTTGTGGCGATTGACGCTGAGTTTGCCCAGGCGCGCTCCACCGACGCGGAAGGCACGCGCCAGCGGCTGGCGCTGCTTCAGGTTGCCACCAGCCAGGTCTGCTATGTGATCGATGTCTTGCGCCTGGCAGACCTGACGCCGCTGGCAACAGTGACAGAAGACTCGTTGATCCTCAAGCTCTTTCACGGCATTGGCGCCGATACCCAGATGCTCGCCGCACGCGGCCTCGCAGTGGCCTATACCTGCGATGTGGAAGCTGCCAGCCGCTCTATCTTTGGACAGCGCGAATCCGGCCTGGCAACCATGCTGGAGCGCGCCTTTGGAGTGCGCCTGGACAAAAGTTTGCAGCGCAGCGATTGGAGCCACCGCCCCATCTCTCCCGCCATGTTCGCCTACGCTGCGCGCGATGCCGAGATGACGCTGGCCCTCTATCACTGGCTCAAGCACCACTATCCCTGGGCAGTGGAACTGCACACCGAGAGCCGCAGCCCCGCCTCGGCAGAAACCTCAAAACTGCCCGTCTGGCTTGAGCCATTCGTAGAAGGCGCCCGCAGCCTCCCTCCAGAAGTGGCCGTCGCCGAGGCCGGGCTGGCGGACGACCCGGCAGGGCAGGCGCGTGACTGTGGAATCGCGCTGACGCTGCTGCGCCACCCTGGCCGCCGCGCCCGCCTGATGCGGCTTATCAGCGACCTCGGATTGACACAGCTTGCCCCGCAGATGCTGCCCGCGTTGGCCGCGCCCGCCGCCGAAGAGCGCGCGGCAGCAGCGCGAACACTGGGGCGGCTGGCCCGGCTGGGCGCACCGGATGTAGACGACGCGCAGGAACGCCTGACCGCGCTGACCCAAGACCCGGTGGTCGAAGTGCGCAAAGCCGCCCAACTGGCGCTGGACTGGCTCAGCGGCCCTATCACCCCTGGGCAGCGCTATGTCATTCGCCGGCCCGGCACCGGCCCAAGCTCCTGGACAGTTGGCGCGCCAGACACGGAAGACCCCTCCGACGCCGGGGACGACTGGAAAGCCGCGCTGCGCGCCTTCATGGGCACGCCGGACGATACGCCCCCAGAGTGAAGCGGCTGGCGGCTGAAGGCCGCGCCTGGAGGCTGCGCCGCCAGGTCTCCCTACGGCGGCATAAGCCAATAGTCCTATCCGGCTGTCTCCATTTGACAGCCGGTGACAAAGCAGGTATACTTTCCCCAAGCGCTTGATTTGGAGCGCGAGTTGTTCCACAACGGCTGGCATGGCCGGTGTCAAAAACGCCGACCAGCCATCACCCCACCCCTGACAGGAGCCAGGAAGATGAGGCCGCAGTTCATTGTACGGGATAGATGGACCTCCACAGCTACCTTCTTGCCTTCTGCCAACCGGCCAGAGATTCACCGCCAGCCCTGCTGGCCTCTGGCGCAGAAGCTCCGCCAGGGTGGCTGTTGTGTTGCTGACGCCGCCTGGGGGCGGGCCGCGTCTCTGGAGGTTCTTCCATGTCCTTCGCATCCTTTGGTCCCTTGCCCAAGCCACAGCCCAACCCCATCCCCGGCCTGCCCGCGCTGGAGGCCGCCATCCACCGCCTGGAGGCGACCATCATCCCTACCCCTGCCAGTCAGGAGACCGGCGGTACGCTCCCCAATCCGGCCAGCAGGGAGGCTGGCGGTACAAACGCTGGCGGTTCTGGCGGGAGTGCGCTCTGGCAGGTGGTCGCGGCGCTGCTCACCAGGATTGATCCAGATATTCGTTACGACGTGCAGCGCTGTTTTGAGCGCGCGCTGGAAGCCGTCGCGGCTGATCTGGCGCTGCCGCCGGAGCAGCGGCAGGTGGTGCCTGTCCCCTTCTGGGTGCAGCACCTGGGCAGCCCCTGCTTCCAGCCGGTCAGGCTCTGCGAGCAAGACCAGAAAGGCATTGATAGCCTGCTGCGGCAGGCGCTCTGGCGGGCGATAGACGCGCTGGAGGCCGCCGCCCTCTTGCCGGAGCGCGAGCGGTATCTGGCGCTGCTGGCCCAGCAGTGTGCCCGGTTTGAGCTGGTCTATCAGGCGCTCAAGCGGCGGGCAGGCCGGTGCCCTGCCGCGTGGATTGCGCAGGGGGAACTGCGCCTGCTGCGCCATCGCGGTTCGAGAGCGATAGAACAGCTACTCTTTAGCTGAGACCTCACCCTCGTCGGCAGGGGCGCAGGCGTGCCGCCGGTTTCCTAACCACCGTTCGCTGCCCCCACGAAGAGGTGGGGGCAAACCGGCGGCAGGCCGTCAGGGGTGGGAAGGCAGCGCCGCCGTCTCTGGCGGCGCGTAGGGTTTGGCGCTGGTCGCCTTGATCGCCAGAGCGCCAGCATCGTCATATCACTGGTTGTACCTCGTAACGTTATACGAGCCGTCTGCGTCCAGGCTCACCATCCAGAGCGTGACCTTCCCGGCGTTTGACGACACCAGCAGATACGCCAGATTAGAATACACTTGCTGCGCAATCGAGCGCCAGGCGGCATCGCCAGCCTTCCAGGCGCAGATCGTCAGCGTCTGGTCGGGCGCCCGGAACACCTTGACGATGGACCCATCGCTCAGCACGGCCAGCGGCCCATAATTCTTTTGCGTCCCTTGCGGAAGGCCCTTCGTTGGCGCCAGGCGCCAGGTCTTGCCGCCATCCGTGCTGATCGCAAGCCCTGGCGGCGTCGTGGAAGGTTGTATCGTTTGGTATTGAGCGCTCACCGGCATACGCAGGTAGAGTACCGGCTGTGCATCCCCACTGCTCACAACGGTGAGATCGGTAGCAACCGCTGGAAGTTGACCGATCTGTGCCCAGGTCGCCCCGGCATCATCGCTGCGCCAGAGGTAGTTTGGCGAGGTAGAATCGGAGTAGCAGTAGGGGTCTGACTGCGTGATGGCAAAGAGTGTCGAGCCTGTTGCCGTTGGAGCAAAGTCACAGATATTTTCTCCGCTGGCTGCCAGTTGTCCATCCACCAACTGCCAGCTTTTGCCGCCATTGGTGCTGCTGACGATACGCACCCCATCCACGTCAATCGCTACTCCCCTGATCGCCGCGCCTCCGGCGGCCAGCGCGCTGTACAGGTGCTGCCCCTGCACGCGAAAGATGTCGGTGCTGCTGGCATTGAGAAACTCTGGAAAAGTCTGAGCGCCAATTGCCCCTGGTACGGGAAGCTGCACCAGGCTCCAATGCTGCCCGGCGTCACTGCTGATGAACTGGATGCTGCAATGCCTCGCGCCTGAGAGATGCGTCAGCGCGTTGCCCCCATTGAGCAGCGCCTGGCTTGCGTGGCACGCCGGGGTATCGCCGTTGGGATCGGGCATAGACAGCGTAAAGAAGACCGTCGAAGCATCCAGCGGACTCACCGCCAGGCTGGAGTCATCGACGCCTGAAGGCACCGGCATGGGCAGAGGTAGAGTGTGCCAGCTTACCCCGCCATCGTCGCTGCGGCGCAGCGCGATGTGGGTTGGCGCGGTCTGCGGCGCCAGGTCTTCATACACCACATTGGGATTGCCGGGGGCAAGAACCGGCAAGCCGCTCTGATCGATCAGCCCGGCAGCAGTCTCCCATTGCCCGGTGGTTGTCGCCTGGGTCGTTGGGTATGAGTGAGATAGCGAACCGTTTTGAGATGGCCTGCTGCTGTGTCCGGTGGCGAAATTGCGCATCAAAACGGCGAAGAGGGCCACAATCACCACCAGAGTAGCAATCGTCAGCGCGCTTTTGAATCGCCCTGAAGGCCGCGCAGCATTTCCGATCCTTTTTTGAGGAACCAGGCGCGGGGCGCTCGTGTACCCACCATCGCTTTGTTCCAGGTGCGTCGTCGCGCGCTGCCGCGTTCCATCGGCCAGCAACTGCGGCGGAAACGCCGGAAGCGGCCTGGAGGTTGGCAGGCGCTGGATGTACCTGTCCAGGCGCTCGTAATCTGCCCGGACAACCGCGCAGGCCGCGCAGGTGGCGAGATGCGCTTCCAGCGCCGTCCGCCAGGAAGGCGAAAGATCATCGGGATGGGTCACGGTCAGGATGTCCGCCCACTCAGCGCAGGGCTTAGGAGATGGATTGGTCATCGGGTACGCTCTCCCTTCTCAGGGGTTCAGGATTCATGTTCCAGGCGCAGATAAACCTGGCGAAATTGCTGGCGTCCACGACTGATATTGGCGCTGACACTCTTTTCATTGATTCCCAGCAGTTGCGCGATTTCTCGCTGAGAAAACCCACCTTCCAACTGCAACAGGAGACAGATGCGATACTTCGGCGCCAATTCGGCCAGCGCCATCCGCACCGCCTCGCTCTGGCCGACCTGCTCTTCCGGGTCCACCAGGCTCAGATGCGCGCCCGCAGTGGACGTTTCGGGCGCGCCCCAGGGCAACCAGCGAATCAGCCGGGCGCGCCGCAGATGCAGCCGCGCCATATTCGTAGCGATCCGATAAAGCCAGGCAGAAAAACTCCGGCTGTCCTGCAAGGTCGGCAGCGCACGCCAGGCAGCAATAAATGTCTCTTGCGTCAGATCGCGTCCGATCTCCGCATTGCCCACTACGCGCTCAAGATAACGAAAAATACGAGCGTTGAAGTGTTCAAAGAGCGCGGTAAACGCAGCGCTCTCTCCCTCCCTGGCCCGCTCCACCTGCTCGACCAGCAGCGGATCACCCGAAGATAAGGAGGGCGGCGAATCACCGGCAAGCTGCGGCATACAGAGCGCTCCTTCCCACTCAGCACAGATAGCCATCTATTGTGTAGGATACGCCAGGTTGATGAAACCCTGCATATCGTCTGGGTACGCGCCTCTCTGAATACAAAGCTGTTGTGCGTGCCGCCGCCCGGTAGCGCGTCTGCTGGTATCTTTTATGCCGACGCGAAGAGAAGAAATACGTCTTTCAGCCCCCTGTCAAGGAGCAAAAAGGAGCGTACCAATGATTCGCAAAAGGCGCAGGTCAATAATTCGCAAGATGATCCCCGGAGTGCTGTTGGCTCTCTCCCTCTTCGTGCTGGGTAGCTGCGGAACACAGCATGCCGGTGCCACTGGCGCGCAAGCAACCGCAACAGCCCCTGTCCCGGCACCCAAAGGACCACCAGCAGATATTCCCATTTACCCAGGTGCCACCTTGCAGCAGCAGCACAGCGCCTCGTTCAATGGGACGATGATAGACTTCTGGATGTATACGGCAAGCGGCCCCCATCTCACCTCAACTGACATCATCAACTTCTACGAGAAGCAGATGCCCGCTATGGGATGGACACCCATGCAGACAGTGCCCAAAAATAGCAAAGGAGCGGCAGTATTGACCTATCAAATGCAGCCCACGATGGGTACACCAACCCCTGCTCCCAACCACATGCAGCGGATGGCGATCATCGGTGTTGGGGCAACCAGCCAAACCAACCCGCCCCAGGTTGGGTTCGTCATCACCGAGATACGCTAGAACGCCAGTCAGACAAATCGCGCGTGCGCCTGAGCATCGCAGGCAAGACGTACCAGCACAGCCCCGCGCCGCGATTTCTCGTCGCCAGGCAAGCTGTGCATAGGGCTTCTTGATCGATGTTCCAGGCATCCTGCATCCTTTTCGCCAGCACAGCGATACAAACGCGCAAGGACAGCGCACTGTAACGCGCCGCGTACTGCCTGATGCACGCCCGGACAATCTCCGTTCCACCATGCTATACTCAGACGTACAGGAGTGCCGCAGCGCTGCGGCGCAATCACAAGTAAGAAACCTGGACAAACACATGGCAACTGAGCGCTCTGAAAATATACAGGCGGAACCGCTGGCTCCGCCTGCTGCTGCCCTGCCCGGACCGCGCGGCATCGGCACTGGCGTCACATTCGACTGGGCGCTGAGCGTCCAGCTTTTGATTGGCAGCGCTGCAACCATCCTGGGCAGCAACCTGGGCGCGCTCGACGCCCGGCAGCCCATCGGCGCGCGCCTGGCGGCTGGGCTGGTGCTGCTGGCGTTTGCAGCCCTCATCTTCGTGCAGGGCGAAGCGCTGCGGCGGGGCAGGCGCGTGGCCTGGATCATCCAGATCGCGGCAAACGCCCTGCTAGTCATTGATGGCTTCATCGAAATACCCACCACCATTCACTCGCTGGAGATGCACCAGATCAGCCATCTCGTGCGCCTGATCGTCCTGCTGATAATTAGCCCGCTAATCGCCTGGCTGCTGACGCGCCCACCAACACGCGCCTGGATTGCCAGCGTGAGCAGCGCCGAGGCGCGCGCCCGGCACACTGGCACATGGCTGCTCTGGATCGCCCTCTGGTCAATCATCGGCGGCACAGCCATTGCATTCGTGGGGTATTACTGAGCCAGCGCCTCGCTTGCCCTTGCATCGGCTGGTAGAATAAGCGCATGAGCAAGAAGCCTGGAGGCACAGCGCAATGGCTTGCCCCAGGCACACATCTCTGTAGAAAGGAAGCTACCCCATGCGCTTATTTGGTTGGTTTCGTCGCTCACCCCAGGAAAATCAGCAGGAAGATCAACCTGCTCCGCGCCGTTGGATGCGCCTGAGAGGCAGGCGTATGCTCAGCAGTGGCTCCTATATCCTGCCCAAAGACCCACTCGAAGAGGACCGGCTTGACCTGCAACATCATCTCTACAAACTCGTGCTGCACAGCAACTATCGCGCCCCTCTCCGGGAGCCACGCATGATTCTAGACGTAGCGTGTGGCACGGGCATCTGGGGACGGGAAATGGCAAAAGAATTTCCCCAGGCCCAGATTGTGAACTTCGATATTGATCGCGCGCCCGTGGATGCAGCCTTGCAGCGCCTTGGGCCAACGGGGCAGTTCCCCCCCAATTTTCGCTTCCTGGAGGCCGACGCCTTCCAGCCCTTCCCCTTCGAGGCAAACTTGTTTGATTTCACCCATGCTCGCCTGATCGGCTCATTTACCCCGATAGCGCGCTGGCCGGATGTTGTGGCAGAGATGGTGCGCGTGACACGCCCCGGCGGCTATGTGGAACTGGTGGATTTTGCCATGGGGCAAAGCCCCAGTCAGGCGGTTATGACCCTTGCTGACGCGATGAGTCGCCTGATGACCGCTCGCGGTCTCCATCCTGGGTCTGCGCCCTATCTGGCTGGTTATCTGCGCCAGGCCGGGCTGGAGCGGGTTCAGGAGCGCCCGGCAGTTGTGGGCCGGAAAGGGCCACAAGGCACCCGCGAGCAGCGACTGCTCATCACCGACATTCTGGCGACCTTTACCAACCTCCAACCGCTGGTCGTCAAAGTCGGGATACTGTCGGATGCCGACTACACCGCGCTGCTGGAGCGCGCCCGCGAGGAAGCGCGCACGATGGGCGCCTGGCTCCCTATCGTCTGCGCCTTTGGCAGAAAGCCCCTGGAACCCGCCAGCAGAAGGAGCAGATAAAGCCGCTCCTACCTCTCTGGCAACTTCAACGACCGGAGCTTCTCCCAGGGAACACTCGGACGCGCCAGGCCACGCTTCTTCAAATACCGGCGGGCAGTACGCTGCGCCTTAATGATGACACCAGCCACACTGCCCAACCCGCTCCCTGGCAGGAAGCGCACCGGGCGAAGTATCCAGGTATCTCCGTCTGGCTCAAGCGCCCCACGTACTGCCCAGCCTTTCAGGCCCCAGAGCCGCTCATCGTGACGATGGCACAGCAGCGCTGCCGGGCCAGGCTGCATCCCCACATCAACAGGCAGGCGCAGCCGGATAAGCTGCGCTGCTGCATCAAGCTGCGGCTTACAGCGAACGCTGACGGGATAGCCACCGGCATCAACGCCCGTCAGAACCGCGCTGGAAAACTGCGGCAGATATTTCACAATCTCATCCCACATCGCTCACCTCCATCTCCTGCGCCGATTGCTCAAAATCTCCACCCGGCCACCATCTGATGCGGCGCGGAGTAACGTAGATCAGCAGCCGCATATAGTACCATCCCGTCAGCGCGCGCGTGAGCGCATTCCTGCTGTATGCCTCGCTGGAAGGCTGCCGCCGCGCAAGAACCGTCCAGAAGCGCTCCAGGTCTTCGTTCCAGGTCGTGACTTCGTGAGGAATCTCGGCATCCCCCTGTACCAGCACGGCTGGCGGATCAGCCAGACCACTGCCCGTCGGGTCAGAAAACAGCAGCGCAACACGCGGATTGCGGCGAACATTGAACGCTTTCTGCGGCGCCCCAATCGAGGTCGTGATGAGAAAACGCCCCCGCTCCGGCAGGTAGAGAGGGGCAACCGGCCAGGCAATAGGCGCACCATCTTTGCCCAGCGTAGCGAACTCGCAGCTTAAAAACGTGCGGAAAACATCCTCAACTCTGGAGGGCAGGGATAATGGCGGCATACACGCCTCCTTCTGCCAACATCAATGCGCCTGACAGGAGCTGTCGCTTCCTCAGCAGCATGCTCCAGTATAGAATCTGCGCGCCTGCCTTGTCCAGCATCTACGCCGAATTGGGCAGCACACCCCGGTCCGCATGAGGTATGATGAAGAGTACCATGAGTAACCTCCTGCTGAAATTGATCGTCACGCCCGCGTTAATCGGCCTGGTCAGCCTGGCGGGTCGCCGCTGGGGGCCATCCATCAGCGGCTGGCTGGTTGGCCTGCCGCTGACATCCGGCCCCATTGTACTGTTTCTGGCGCTCGACCAGGGCGCCGCATTTGCCGCCAGAGCATCGCTGGGAATCCTGATCGGCGGCGCCTCGGTAGCGCTCTTTTGCCTCGCCTATAGCTGGCTGGCCTCCCGGCTCCCCTGGTGGCTGACCCTCCTGACAAGCTGGGGCGTGTTTATGGCCGTCACCTGGCTGCTCCAACTCGGAACGATTCCGCTCCTCCCCGCATTCCTGGGCGTGTTTGCCATCTTGCTGCTGGTCCTGCGTCTCCTGCCCGCCAGAAAAGGTTCCTTTCTTTCAACAACCCTCCCCTGGTGGGACATCCCCGCGCGCATGCTCATCGCCACCGCCTTTGTCCTGCTGCTCACTGGCCTGGCGCCAGCGCTGGGGCCACAGCTCAGCGGCCTGCTGGCTCCCTTTCCCATCTACACAACCATCCTCGCCGTCTTCGCCCACTATTTCCAGGGCGCCAGCGCCGCCAGCCATCTGCTGCGCGGCGTGGTGCTGGGGCTGTTTGCCTTTGTCGGTTTCTTCCTGGTCGTGGCCGCCCTGATCACTCAAGCCGGCATACCCGGCACGTTCCTCAGCGCAACGGCGCTCACCCTCACCGTGCAAGGCATCTCGCTCCTCCTCTTGCGCAGCCAGCAAAGCAAAAAGGCAGCAGAATCATAGCCCATCAGGCAGCCGCCGAAGAAAAGCGCGCACCCACTTGACCCCCGCTCCTGCGCCATCTCAAGAACGAACAGATGGGCGCATAAAATACGAAAATCCTTCTCCGAGAGAACCACCCCGGCCACAAATTCCCGCAGGAACCCTGACGCCCAGGGTCCCAGCAGAGCCGGGCATCCCTCCAGAACGTCGCACACGCAAGGCCACCTGATGGCAGGGCAATTGCCTCTGGAGATGACAAAGGCATGGTGAAGGTGTGGGATGCCAGGACATATGAATTGATCCTGACCAGAGAAGGCCATCTTAGCCGAATAGAGGCACTGGCCTGGCTGCCGCCTGAAGGCCAGCAGCCTGGCTCCGGCGACAACAAGGGGGTCGTCAACGATGAGATTGCGCTGCTCTGGTAGATCAGCAATCCACCCGCGCACATAACCCGCGCACATAAAGATAGGCGCAAACGCTGGAGCGGGAGACGGGACTCGAACCCGCGACAGCCTGCTTGGAAGGCAGGAACTCTACCACTGAGTTACTCCCGCGTAACCGGCCCCGGAAGGCAGTGCTTCCACACAACTCCCCTTCCCTGGCCTCATCAAAGAGTATATCACATCGCTGCAAGAGGCGTGTCATCTCGCTTTTTCACCAGGCGATAGGCACATGTTTACCACCCCTCTGCTATAATGCAGAGCAAGACACTCTTCCTGCTGTCATGCGTTTCAGGCTTCCGAACAAATTGGCCCATGAAATGCGATCAGGTTGGTAGAGCAGTCTTCCAACCAATGCTTACCGCAGGCACGGGAGGTTTTATGTACGAGCCTTCGCTTCTCGCTGATCTCATCATTCCTTTCCAGTTCGGGCTGCTCCAGATCCTCATTCTGGTCATCGGCCTCTCCGGCATTGCCCTACTCGTCTTCGTGGCGCTCGGTCTGGTGCGCGGGCGCAAGGGCAAAGATGGCACACGACGGCGGGTGTTCCTCTGGCGTCGAGCCATCAGCGGCAGCATCCTGATGCTGATCGCTATCTCCCTCATCTATCTGGCGCTGCTCCTCCAAGCCTATGTGGGCCTGACTGGCGAGATTCTGGCGGCGCATGTCCGCGTCCAGGATTTCTCCACAGCCTTTCAAAAACCCTATATGATTGTCGATCTCACGCTCTATGATGAACATGGCAACGTCACTTCCGAAAACAATTACGGCGTCTGCGGCGACCAGTGGATGCTTCAGGCCGACATCCTGCGCTTCCCGGCCTGGCTCAATATCCTGGGCATTCATTCGGGCTACAAACTCACTCGCCTGGAAGGGCAATATTACGGGCAGCCGGGCGACGACGATAAAGAGCGCACCTGGTATAAAACGGTCATCAACTTGAATGGCGGCGATGACAACTTCTTCAGATCAGCCTATAACGGCGGCTGGCTCTCTCTCTTTGTTCAGGCATCCTATGGCAGCGGTATCTTTCAGAACCCCGGCGATTACGACGTATACGTCTCGCAAGATGCCCTGACCCTCAAATCCACCTCAGATACTGGAGGCATCTTCAATGGACCCATCCTGGGGAACAGCGCCGACGATTGCCGCCAGCTTCGTTGAGACTGCCGCAAGCATCTCCCCCAATTGGGTACCTTGTGTTACAGCCGCCGCTGAATTGTCGTTGGCCTCTTATGAGAGAGTCAGACCACGCAACGCTGGATTGTTGCCAGCTTTCCTTGCTGCTTCAGGAGAGGAGATGGACGCAGATACCTGCATCGTCTGCGGGGCAACCGCCACACACCGTGATGCTCAGACCGGCGCGACGCTCTGCATGCTCCACGCGCGCATTGAAGTCGTTGGGCCACGCCCGGCCCGGCGCGGCCAGCGCGCCCTCCCTCAGCTTGCCATCCGCGACCTGACGCCCGATGACCAGCCCGCGCTCCGCGACATCTTGCTGGCCTTCTGGGGCAAAACCGCCAATATGTTGAGCTTCGGGCGAACCTATAACCTGCTGGAACAGCCCGGCATCGGCGCCTTTGCCGCCACCCCCACTGGCGAGGAACTGGCGGGCGTGCTGCTCTGGACAACCTTCGAGGGGCGCGGGTTGGTACTTGATCTAAGCATCTGGCCCCGCTATCAGGGGTCTGGCGTCGCCAGCCAGTTGCTGGCCCTCTTTGAAGAGCGGCTCCGCAGTCAGGGCATCTCTGAGGTCATCCTGACCACCACCAACGATAATGTACCTGCCCTGGAGTTCTATTTCCAGCACGGCTTCGTGATCGAGCGCGTGCTGCCCGGCGAGATAGCCCGCCACCACACCGCCTCCAGCGAAGAAAATGTGGGCTTCGCGGGCGTAGAAGTGCGCGACGAGGTGCAGCTTGTCAAGCGACTCCGGGCGCTCAGGGCGACGTAAACGTCGCGGCTGGCATGTCAACGCGCGGCTAGAGGGCATATGGTCCGCGCAGTCCGCCTGCTCGGCCTCCCCTGCTTACGCCCGTTCGTCCGAGCCTGCGCAGGCAGGCGTGGCCGCATGGCCTTCAGCCGCGACCTGGCGCGGTTGGGAGCGACTTTTCCATCGCCCTGGAGGGTACTCCCGTCCGCTTGATCTCAGCATCTGCGGCTGCTATTATGGAGAGAACATAGCTCCCTGGTTACGCCGGGAAGCGGACGATTGCCCCAAAGGAGGTCGCCAATGCGTCGCCTTGCGCCAGTCTTCGTGCTGCTCCTGCTTTCACCGATAGTTGGCGAAATGCTCAGCGGTTCAACGCCCATTCTCTCGTTCTTCAATCCTCTCAACTTTCTGCTGAATGTGGGGCTATATGGCGCCGGAGCCGTCCTCATCCGCGAATTAGCCCGCCGACGCGGCCTCCCCTGGCAGCGCATCGTGCTGCTGGGCGCGGCGTATGGCATGGTGGAGGAGGGTCTGGCAATCCAGAGCTTTTTCAACGTCCATCATCCTGATCTGGGAAATCTGGCTATTTATGGGCGCGCGCTGGAGGTGAACTGGGTCTGGACCGAAGAACTGATCGGCTATCATGCCATCTGGAGCATCACGATCCCTATCCTGCTGACGGAACTGCTCTTTCCGGCCCGGCGCGAGACGCCCTGGCTGGGCAGGCGCGGGCTGCGCGTGATTGGCGTAATCTTCGGCCTGGATGTGGTCCTGCTCTTTGCGCTTGTCTTTCTTCTCTACCACAAGGACTATGGCTATATCCCGCCGCTGATCCCCTATCTTGCTACCTTCGCGCTGGTTTGCGCACTGACCTTCCTGGGGCTGCGGCCTGCCCGGCCAGCCGCCGCGGCGCTCGCGCGGCGCGCGCCGCGCCCCTGGCTGCTGCGCCTCTTTAGCTTCTTTGCCGCGTTCGGCTGGTTTTTCATCTTCTGGGGGCTGACCGACCCCAAAAATAAGATTCCCGCTCCGGTGACGATGCTGCTGGGTGGGCTGCTGGCGCTGGGCGTCTGGCTGCTGGTGCGGCGCTGGTCCGGCCCTGGTCGGCTCTGGAATGATCGCCACCGGCTGGCCCTGGCAACCGGCCCACTCGTGCTGCTGGCGCTCGAAGCCATCTTCCTCCAGCCGCACATTATCAGCGCGGGGAAAAATTTTGCCGGGCAGCCGTTGGTGGGCCTGGCGGCAATACTGCTCTTGATCATCTTTGCCTGGCACATCAACAGGCGCGTCAAACGCGCCGCGCGAGCGGCTGAGCAGCCCTATCCGATTCCGCTCTGGCAGTCAGAAAAGTCGCAGGGCACGGCGGCTGCCTATCCTCCACAGCCGCCGGAAGTCATCTATTGGAACGGCACACCAACCGCCCTGGCCGGGTCTTCAGAACCATCAACCGCTCAGGCCGATCAGCCCTATCCCATTAGCCAATGATGACATCTGATTATTACTTCTGGGCCGCGCGAATGTGGACCACGATAGCCGTCAGCGCGTTGTCGCCCGTCTTCAGGCCGACGACAGCAATCTGACTGCCAACCTGCACATCAGAAAGCGCCGCTGGCTGGCCGTCCTTCAGATATTGGGTGTCGTTGTTGACGGCAATCGTCCAGGTCGTACCGTTTTTGGTCTGAAGCGTAATCGTATTGCCATTGACCGTCGTAACCTTCCCGGCGACCCTCGGCCCCTGAATAAAGATCGCTACCGCATGTACGCTGGTCTTATCCGAGATCACCCCTGCAACGCCAATCGTATCGCCCGCCTGGAGCGTGGATGCAGAAACCTGCTTGCCGCCAAGATAGTATTTGGTAGCATCGCTGGTGGTCACAGTCACCTCGTTGCCCTTCAAGCCCTGGCTGAGCGTGATCGTGTCGCCGTTGATCGCCGTCACCTGGCCGTGAACCAGATGGACATGGATCAGCAGAGCGTTCAGCGAACCATCGCCGTTCTTCTCGCCAAACGCCGCGATCACCTCGCCCGGCTGAAGATCAGCCAGCGTGATCTGCATACGCCCCTCAAGAATCTTCGTGTTATTGCTGGCCGCAATGTTCACCGTCTGCCCCTGCGCGTTCTTGATAGTCAGGCCGCCGTCGCTGATCGTTTGAATCGTGCCAGCAGCGCCATAGCCCAGGATGGCGATGCGCTGAATATGCTGAGTATCCGACCCGGCCACCAGCAGGTATTCACCCGGCTGAATATCCTTGAAAGCAGCGGGCTGGCCGTATTTCGTGATTTTGGTCGCGCTGCTGACCGTCAGCGTGCGCTGCTGGCGCTTGCCCTCTTTTCCCTTAGCGGCTTTGTCTGCCGCCACCACGGTGATCGTATTCTTGCTGGCATCCACCGAAACGACATTCACCAGATGCGCATGCCCGCCCAGCTTTTGCGCCGCAGCGCTGCTCGCTGGAGTGCTGGCACTTTGAGCGTTGGCGGACTGCGGCGAGCCATGCAGCGCTGCCGCCGCCGCCAATCCGATGCCGGTCAGCAAGACCACGCCCAGCACGATGCCGCCGATCATCAGCGTCTTGCGCGAGATTCTGCCAAGAAATTGTCTCATTGCTTTTAACCCTCCCTTGATTGGCGCCATTGTGTCTCGCCGGGGCGAGCGCGCCAGGAGCATTCATTGAGCAGTGTACCGCATCATGTTCTTTCTAATTCTTTCATTTGCAAGCATAGCTGCCCCAGATGAGAGCAAACTGAAACCAGGCTAAGAAATGGCTTAGATTTCTCCTGGTGATATTCAAGAGCGAGCGCCAGCGGCCCTTCTGCCATTACTCTTCGTCGCGCTCTTTGCGCTCGCGTTGGCGGAAGTGCAGCCGGATGGCCGTGCCATCAAAGCCAAAGGCCAGCCGAAGCTGGTTTTCCAGATAGCGCTGATAGGACCAGTGCAGCAGTTCGGGGTCGTTGATGAAGAAGATAAACGTGGGTGGGCTAACCTCCGCCTGGGTCACGTAGTAGATACGCAGCATGCGCCCCTTGACATGCGCGGGCGGATGACGCAGCACCGCTGCCTTGACAGCTTCGTTGAGTCTGGCCGTTGGGATGCGCCGCTGGCGCTCCTCGTGAATCTTGAGCGCCGCGTCCAGAATTGGCCCGGTATGATAGCCAGTCTTGGCGGCGGCAAAGATGACCGGCGCGTAGGGGATAAACTTCAGGTCGCGCTTGACAGCTTCTTTGAAATCCTGGGCATCAGGCGGCTCATCTTCCATCGCCGGAGCCAGACCGGCGCGATGGCGGGCGCGCTTCTCTTTGATGAGATCCCATTTATTCACGACCACGACCACGCCCCGGCCCGCCTCGTGAATGACGCCCGCGATATGCACGTCCTGCGCCGTGATGCCTTCCGTCGCGTCAATCAACAGCACCGCCACATCCGAGCGCTCGATGGCCCGCGTGGCGCGCAGCACACTGTACTTTTCCACGCCGGGGCCAATGCGCCCGCGCCGCCGAATACCAGCAGTATCGATCAAAATCAGCGGCTGGCCGTTATGTTCGACCTGCGTATCAATCGCATCGCGCGTTGTGCCGGGCACCTCGCTGACAATCACGCGATCTGTCCCCAGCACGCTGTTGACCAGGCTGGATTTACCCACGTTCGGGCGGCCCACAATCGCCACACGCGGCACCTCCGTCTCCGCTTCGGCTTCTTCCACCGCCGGGGGCAGCGCCCCGGTAATCGCATCCAGCACGTCGCCGGTCCCGGTCCCCTGGCTGGCTGAGAGCGTAATTGGCTCGCCCAAACCCAGGCTGTAAAACTCCACTGCCTCCTGGCGGCGCGCGGCATTATCGGCCTTGTTGGCCGCCAGCACAATCGGCTTGCCGGAGCGGCGCAGCAGATCAGCCACGTCAGTATCGGCTTCGGTAATGCCTGAGCGCGCATCCACCATAAAGACAATCACATCCGCCTCTTCGATAGCAAGCTGCACCTGGGCGCGGATGCGCGCCGTCATATCATCGGATGTACCCAGTTCCAGCCCGCCGGTATCAATCAGCGTAAACTCGCGCCCGTTCCAATCGGTGTCACCATACAAACGGTCACGGGTCGTGCCGGGCAGGTCTTCGACAATCGCAAGCTGCTGCCCGATCATCCGATTAAAAAAGGTCGACTTGCCCACATTGGGCCGACCTACGATAGCAACCAGTGGTTTCATAGCCGCAATTCTATTGATGCTGAAAGACAAAAACTCGAAACTATTGTACCACGCAAGGCAGGCGCTGCGCGCAAGCATGGTTCAACCCCATACAACCAGAGATTGACAGTTCAAGAGGCCCGTGTTATCGTAGCAGGGCGCAGAGCGATTGTCAGTAGGCAATCGCTGCGGCTCAGGAATCAGATACTTTACTTTTTTTGAAAGGGAGAGCGAGAGGATGAACTGCGTTCGTTGTGGGCACCTTTTGCGCGAGGGTGCCACATTCTGCACCAACTGCGGCCTTCCGGCTGCGCCTCCGCAGCCTGGGGCGCCAGGCGCCTCTTCAACAGTCTCCTTCGACCCCACCATTGCCTCATCACAGGCCAGCGGTCCGGCTGCCGGGGCAGCCGACGCCTATGACCCGACCATCGCAGTGCGCCCGCCATCGCAGCCAGGCTACGCAGCCCCGGCAGCGCAGCCTGCGGGCACGGGCGACCTTGACCCGACCATCGCAGTGCGCCCACCATCCCAGCCAGGCTACGCCTTGCCACCGGAGCCTCCTGCGGGCAGCGGCGGCTTTGTGCCTGTGCCCACCGTTCCGCCGGACGCGCCAACGATTTCTTCCTCTCCGCTGGGGCCATCGCCCTATGGCTCTCAGCCCTTCTGGCCGGAGCCATTCCCATATGGGTCGCCAGTATACGGCGCGCCATCCCAGCCCTATGCCCCCGTTTATCCGGTGGACATGCCGCTGGCGCCGCCACCGCCGCCAATCACACTGCGCCTGTTCGGGCCAGACGCCGACGCCCTGAACGCGCGCCCCAGCAACGGCCTTCAGGCGTGGCTGCTGCGCAAGATACCGCTGAATTACGTCGTCAGCAAGTGGTTTATGGGCGCGGTGGGCGCGCTGGTTGCCCTGGCCGCCGGACTGATCCTTACATTCGCTGCTCAGTTTCTTCTGGGCAACAGCCTGCTCGGCGTGCTTGGCGTCTCAGACACCATACTGACCGGGGGCAACAGTTCGACAGCCAATTCGCTGTTTAATCCAGGCGTGCTGAATTTTTTCGCCTGGGAACATCAGGTCACACTTACCCTGCGCATCACCATCAGTTCTCAGCCCATCGGCTCCGAGACTGAGAACCTGTCCTATACCCTCCCACTGCTAGGCTTGCTGCTCGTCCCGGCGCTGGCGCTGACGCTGGGCGGCTATCTGGCCGCCGCCAGCGATTTTCATCGCCATCCCCGCTACAGCATTGCGCGCGGCGCGTTGATTGGTCCCTTCTATGCCATCCTGCTGCTGCTCCTGGCTTTCGCAAGTTCCACCACGCTCGACTCCAACACCCTGGGTCTGGGCAGCAGCGGCACTGCCACGCTTGGCCCGAATGTCCTCCAGGAATGTCTGTTCGGGCTGCTCTGGGGCACGCTGTTTGGCGCGCTGGGCGGCTGGATTCAATTGACCGGCAGCCGCTTCCTCAAGGCCGCGTTGCCCTCCCTGCAAACCCTGCGGCACTCGCGCCTCGCCGGGGCGCTGACCGGCGCCGGAGTGGCGCTGGTCTGTGGCATTCTGCTCTTTGCCGGCTTCGAGTTCGCGTATTTCGCGTATGGAGCGGCGAACGCTGCCGGAGGGGGCAACCCACTCTCCGCCGAGGGAGTCCCAACCACTGGCCTGAGCATCTGGACCGTGCTGTCCCAGGGATTGGCTCTTGGGCCGGGCGCAGCCATCTGGCTCTTCGCCCTGGGGACCGGCGCGCCCATCAGCACCACCATTACCAGCGCTGGCGCCAACCTCGCCTCCAGCTTTGGGTTTATCGGCGCCAAACAAGGCCCTGGCAGCAACAGCCTCGTCTATCTCCTGGCCCTGGGGCCGCTGATCTCCTATCTCGTTGGCGGGCGCGTGGCAGCGCGAGTGGCGCGAGCGCAGCGCCCCCGCGACGCTTTCATCGCGGGCGCGCTGATGGCTGTGCCGCTCTGCCTGCTGATGGGGCTGGCAACCCTCCTGACTGTTGACGGCGTGAATGCCAGCGCCAGCGCCAGCGAGAACCTGGCGTTCACCGAATCCATTGGCCCCTCTTTTTGGCCCACGCTGCTGGCCGTCCTGGTCGCGGGAGCCATCGTTGGCGGCATCGGCGGAGCCAGCGCGCTTGTCGCGCCGCAGTTGGGCGCGTTGCCCCGCCTCCTGCTTACGCCGCTGCGCCCCCTGGGCTTCCTTCTGAACCGCCTTCTTGATAAGCTCACAGCACACCCTGCCGGGCAGCCGCGCAGCGAGGCCACCAAATGGTTCTACGACAGCGCGCTGCTGGCCGTAATTCTGGCAGCCATCTTATTGATTCTGATTCCAGCAGCGCCCGCACTGGCCTCCACCCCGTTCCCTTTCCCGGTGCTGCGCGGCATCACCATCTGGGTGGCGACCCTGCTCGTTGGCCTGCCCCTGCTCTTTTTGATCGGATCACTTGTTACCTCCTTCTCCACGCCGCCGCTGCCTGCCGCGCAGCCCGTAACCGGGCCAGCCCCAGAGGCGGTAGCCGTGCCGCCCGGCTCCAGCCCGGTGACAGCGCCCCCATCACAACCCTTCGTGCCCGGCGTTTCCGCCTACGGCACGGGCCAGCTTCCGGCGGGCGTGCCTGGTTCGCAGCCGTTCTCGCCAGCCGGTATGCCAGTGATGGACGCGAGTATTGTCTCAACTGATACCCCAACCATGCGCTCTTCGTCCTCTATACCGCCGGGCGCTCCTGGCAATATGACGGACATCACCTCCGCCGATACCCCAACCGTGCGCTCCTCGCAGCCATACCCTCCGGGGGCACCCGGCAGCAATGGCGAGCCGCCAGTCACACAGTAAGACCCAATCCGGCTGTCAGGAGGAACAGGACATGATCTCTCCAAATCCAACCAGTCCAGCGCTGGCCCCGCAGGCTCCTCAGCCAACCGGCAAACCTGCCCGGCGCGGCCTGCGCGTCGCCATCGTTGTTATCGTGCTGCTGGCGGTCATCAGCGCGGTAGCTTCCACCGCGCCTTCCACCATCAGCAGCGCATCGCACGCTTACTATCCAAAACCTGTCCTGGGGACGATTACACTCTCCGGCATCAATGGCAGTAATATCCCCATCGATCAGGCGATTCAATTCAGCGTCCAGGTGGAGGCCGGGCGCGATCTCAGCTATCTCTGGGATTTTGGCGACAACTCAGGCAGCACGGCTGCCAACCCCACGCATACCTACACCCAGTTCGCTGCTGGCCTGAGCGTCAACGTGACCGTGACTGACCCCATCGGGCAGACAGCCACAGCAGCGCTGTCATCGCTGACCGTGCTGCCGCCGCCTCCAACTGCCTCGTTTGTCATCGACAACCAGGGCTGCGACTCTTTTTCGGGAACATGCGTAGTATTTGTTGATGGCTCTGGCTCGCAGGCAGGCGATCCATCTGTCCAGCTTTCCTATGCCTGGGATTGGGGCGATGGCACCAGCGATCCGCCGAGCGGCGATGCCTTCTCCGAACACCAGTATTCTCAAGCTGGCACATATCCTATCAGGCTGACCGTAACAGATCAGTTCGGTCAAAGTGCCGAGACAGAGCAGAGCGTCACGTTCACCGCCCTGGTGACGGCCACCTTCTCCATCACCGGCAGCACCTGCGACCCGAACGCGCAGGTTTGCACGGTCTCTGTTGATGCTGCTGGCTCAACCGGCCAGGGTTCGCTCATCTATAGCTGGGACTGGGGCGACGGTACCACTGACCGGACATCTACCCCGCAGGCACAGCATAACTATCCCTATCAGACTGGCGTTTCCTATACCATCACGCTCACCGTCATCGATAGCACCGGCCAGAGTGCTACCTATCAACAGACGGTCACGTTCTAAAAGGAGCATTCGGCGAATAATACCGTTTTACGACATAGCGCGGCCAGCGCTCGGCGATTACAATCGTCGCTAAGGGCCTGCGGCCAGAAGGCGCTCGGCGATTACAATCGCCGCTAAGGGTCTACGGCCAGGAAGTCGACATATGCCGACTCCGGGCGCAGGCCCCTAGCAGCTACTTTAGTGGCTGAAGTCTCAAGCGCCAACAAAAAGATACTCCTGCACCCGATTGTTATTCGCCCCAACCTTATGGCCCTGGTTGCCAAATGAGTAACGGTGATTGACCGAGACCACTTCCACCTTTTGCTTATATTTCCTGAGCAGGCCGAGTATCTCGTCCTGCGTCGGCTCCGAATTGGAGGAGTAGGAGACCAGCAAAATACTCTGCTGATGGCGCCGGAACAGCGCCTCAAGCGCGTCGTAGGCGCCCTGGCGGGTGGTGAAGGGCGTGGGGTAGCTCTTGAACTTTCGGGTCTTGGTGTGCCACTGCATCTCCACGCCCGCCCAGTGACGCGCCAGCCCCTCGATAAAGTGATAGCGGCGCACATACTCATTATCTGAGAGCGGGCTGTAATAGGGCGGATCGAGATAGACCAGATCGGCCTGCTGCGCGCACTCCATCGCGTCGCCCTGCCGGGCGCTGTTCTCTTGGCCGTTATCGAAGACAGCGGCGTTGACACACGCTGCCGCCGCCAGAAATTGCTCTCTGAGCGAGAGCTTCAGATCGCGGCGGCCATCATCATAGCGATAGCCGGTGTAGGTAAAGGCGCCGCGCGGGCGCTTCTTCAGGCAAGCGCGCATCAGCGCGGCCAGCGCCAGCGCGCGGTGCGTCTCCGATGCCAGCCGCGAGAGATTGGCGCGCACCGTGTCGATAAAGGCGTTATCCTCATCGCTGTAGTACAGCCCCTTGAACGTCGTCGAGACAAAGCCATCGCCCGGCGTTGCCGGATCACACAGAAGCTGCATATCTTCATCTGACAACCTGATGCTGCTGTTCTCAATCAGCGCTCTGGCAAAAACAGCCGAGCAGGCCATATAATCGTTGGCAAAGACCTGCCTGCCCTGCGCCTTAAAAAGATAGCTGACGACGCCGCTGCCGCTGAAAAGGTCCAGCACGCTGCTGAACTCGAAGCGCGAGGCCACCGCCCAGATGTCGGCCAGCAAATGCTGTTTGCTGCCCATAAAACGGGTCGAGGGATAGCGCAGCGCCTGCGCGGGCAGGGCTGCTGGCGCGGAAACCGCAAGTGGTGGGGGAGAAGGCAACGCATCAAACATACGCTGACTATAGCACGCGCGTGGGGGGGAGCAAGTACCCCTGTAGCTTTCATTCTTGACTTTCCAGACAAGTTGATTTATACTTTTGTCTGGAAAGCGCAGACACCACTTGAAAAAGGAGTTTCACTATGCAGCCTCCCTTCAGACCGCCTTCCTTCTCGCAGCCTCCCTTCATGCCACCTTCCTTAGTGTGTCCTCACTGCCAACAAATCGATCAAATCCGAAGAGTGAGTACGATTGTGGGCACCGAAACCTCACATAGTCGCTCCTATCACTACTTTCCTAATAGATCAGGAGGCTCACTCCTCTCCGCTATGGGCCTCCTTAACAACCTTGACAACGCGAGAGGCACACCACCCTTTGCTTCTGGCCTCAGCATTGGAAAGAGCCAGACCGAACTCAGCCAACAACTTGCTCCTCCCAAGCATCCTTTGAGTAGTTTCAACAGCGCCCCGCCTATCCTGATACGTATCACTGCTTATATCGTCATCGGAGTGGTGATTATCTCAATAGGTTCAGTTCCTGCTCTGCTCATTTTTGGAGCCTTCATCGCATTGGCAGAACTGATTCGAGAAGGACTACGGAAGCAGGCATTAACAGCCATGCCTCGGTATAATCGCCAGTATGCCTTATGGCAGCAGTTCTATTATTGTTACCGCGACGATGGGGTGTTTTTGCCCGGACAAACCGCCTTGATGTCCGCACAGCAGATGCAACAGTGGATTGCTTCAATAAATTGATCGTCGCTATCCACACATCCCAAAAGTCCTATGCTCGCTCAGAAAGTTGACACATCCGGCCAAACCCAGGTATACTATGCTCAGCGCTCACGCTGAGCGCTGCCGTGACCGATGCGTGAAACGGCACAATCCGGCAATGTGGTTAACATTGCCGGATTGTTAGCCCCACACCTGAGAAGATCAGGAGTGGGCGTGAAGAGTCATTCTATCATGTTTGCGGCGGAAGTCTCTTTGCGGCCACTCCTGAACGGATGAATGGGACTCGATAGCTGGCGGACGTGGTGAGGAAGCGCAGCCTGATTGAAGCCTGGCTTTGATCCGGCGTGGCGCGCGCTCTCGCGTTCGTCCGGCATCGGCCATTGCGTTCTCAGGCGTGGCCGCTTCGGCTGGCTGAAGTTGTGCGCTTCATACAGACGAAAGAGAGTACGCCACCGATGTTTACGCCTTCGCCATCTTCCCCCTCCCTGCCGACGGGGACGCCGACACCGCACAGCCCCGCCCACACCTCCGCCTCTCCCTCTGACTCCCTCTCCAACCCGGTTGGAGAGGGCCAGGGTGAGGCCGCGCCCTGGCAGCGCCTGGATGCCGCCTGGCCGGTCATCACCAACTCGCCTACCGGCCTGGATGGCGATGCCCAGCGGCTGGTGCGCTCGCTGCTGACCCAGGCAGCGGGCAAGCGCCTGCAACGGCGCCGCCAGTTGGAAACCGCCGCGCTCTGGATATGGGAGCCGATTCCCCATCTGGCCGAGTACGTGCGCCAGCGGCGCTTTTTTGCGCCGGGCTTCGCTCGCTTTCAGCCGCTGGACCTGTGCCAGATGCTGCGCAAGGAAACGCGGCTGGGGCTGGAGGTGATTACGACACCACCAAAGGTGCTGGGCGTGGAGGTCTGGCAGGAACTGCTGGAACTGCAATGTAAGCGCATCGGCCAGCTTTATAGCGAGTTGCAGCGCTTATTGGGCCAGGCGCGGGCGCAGCAGGAACTGCGAAGCATCCTGGAGGTGCTGGTGTAGCGCCCAGATTAAAATCCGCTGAGAGTTCGCCCTATTGCTGAGTCAGCTTCTTGCCTCTGCGCCGGGTCGCCCATATAATGATGAGGACGGTATTGTTGCGGGGAGGAACCAATCGTGGAGCAGCAAGCAAAAAGCCTCAGCGGACACACGATCCTGGTCGTCGACGATGAGCAGAGCATCATCGATTTTATTCAGTTGGGTATGCGCTACGAAGGGGCGCGTGTGGAGGCGGCAATGGATGGCTTTGCCGCGCTCGACGCCGCCCGGCGCCTGAAGCCAAGCCTGATTATCCTGGACATCATGCTCCCCGGCATCGATGGCCTGGAGGTCTGCCGACGGCTGCGCGCCCAGGAATTGACCGCCGACATTCCGGTGCTGATGCTCACCGCCAAAGACGACGTGCGCGACCGCGTGACCGGGCTGGATACTGGCGCCGACGACTACCTCACCAAACCCTTCAGCTTCGAGGAACTGCTGGCGCGCGCCAGGGCAATCTTGCGGAGGCAGCAGCGCATGGCCGCCGCTGCTCCCGCAGTGCCAAATACCCGCGTCTTGCGCGTCGCCGACCTGGAACTCAACGAAGCCACCCGCGAAGTCACGCGCGCCGGGCGGCTCATCGAGCCACTGACCGCGACGGAATACAATTTGCTTCACCTGTTTATGACCCATCCGCGCCAGGTGCTGGACCGCCAGACGATCCTGAGCCGGGTCTGGGGCTACGATTTTATGGGCGAAACCAATATCATCGAAGTGTATGTACGCTACCTGCGGGAGAAGATTGAAGACGAACCCAGCCAGCCAAAGTACATCCTGACGGTGCGCGGCGTGGGCTACGTCCTGAAGGGATAACTATGTTCTCACTCTTCCCAGGCGTCCGGGTTTCTGGCAAGCAGCAGCCGGGAGCGAGCAGCGAACCTTCCCGCGCGCTGCGCCCATCGGGCGTCGCTCCCCAGCCCATCCGGCCACCTGCCCGCGCCGAGATCATTCCCCAGCTTCCCCCGCAGCGCCCGCGCCGCAAACCAGGGCGCTTGAGCTTTTTGCGCTCGCTGCGCTGGCGCCTGGCGATGGCGCTGGTCGGCTTCTTGCTCCTCGCCTTTCTCCTGCTCGCCACCTTCCTGTTCCTGACGATTCGCCCTTATCTGCGCAGCGAAGCGCTCACACGGGTCGATGTCGCGGCCCTCAAGCAGTTCACCGTCCACCGGGCCGCGTTCGAGAGCGCGGTGGATGTTGCCCTCGGCCAGCCCTCCCCGGCTTTTGAGCAGACTATCGGCTCGGCCATTAGCGGGCTGACCGACGTGCAGCAAGCCTTAATGGTTGACCCGCGCAGCGGCCTGATCCTGGCAAGCGTCCCCAGCGGCCAGATCGGCCAGCACGCGCCTTACTTCGACCTGACCCAGCTTGTCGGTCATATCAAGCAGGATGGCGATTCCGTCAGCTATCAACCGGCCAACTCTGGCCTGGGCGTGGTGCTTATCGGCTTCACCTGCCGCGCCTGCACCAACCTGGGCCGCCTGACCCATTTCGCCGTGCTGGAGGTCATCACCAATTTCAACAGCGTTAACGCCGTCATCACCCGCCTGATGCTTTATATTGCCATTGGCATGGGCGCGCTGGTGCTGCTGGCCGCGCTGGTCAGCGTGCCGCTCATGCGCAGCGTGCTGCGTCCCCTGACCCGCATGACCGCTACCGTTGAAGCCATCGCTTCGGGCGATCTCAGCCAGCGCGTCAACCTGCCCCACAGCGGCGACGAGATTGGCGAACTCTCCTCCTCCTTTGACGAAATGATCGAGCGCATCGAGGCCGCCTTTGCCGCGCAGCGCGAATCGGAGGAGCGTATGCGCCAGTTTGTGGCCGACGCCTCGCACGAACTGCGCACTCCCCTCACCTCTTTGCGCGGCTTTACTGATGTGCTGCTGCGCGGCGCCAAAGACGAGCCGGAAACAGCAGAGCAGGTGCTGCGCGCCATGCAGCGCGAATGCGAGCGCATGTCGCGGCTGGTGCATGATCTGCTTACGCTGGCGCGGCTGGATGCTGGCCGCCAACTCAACTTGCAGCAGTTTGATCTGGTAGCGCTGGTGGGCGAGGCCGTTGACCAGGCGCGCATTCTGGCGGGCAACCGCACGGTCACGATGCGCAGCGACGGCGGAGGCGCGCTGCTGATGGTCGCCGACCAGGATAAAATCAAGCAAGTGCTGCTCATCCTGCTGGATAACGCGCTGAAATATGGGCGCCAGGGGCCAGATGGCTGGGTCCAGGTGCAAATCAGCCGCTCGCCAGAGATCGCGCAAATCGTCGTCACCGACAACGGACCCGGCATCAAGCCAGAAGACCTGCCGCACATCTTCGAGCGCTTCTATCGCGCCGACAAGACGCGCTCCCGCAGCGGCTACACCAATCAGCATCCCGCCGTAGGCAGCGCCGCCAGCAGCACAGGCGTTCTGAAAGCCATGAATGCGGGCGGCTCCGGTCTGGGGCTGCCCATTGCGCTGGCAATCATCCAGGCGCACAGCGGCTCCATCTGGGCACAAAGCCAGGTCGGCCAGGGCGCCCAGTTCACCGTTCGGCTCCCTCGCAAGCCGCCCGGCGCCTGAAGCATTCGGCAAAACATCCCCCAAGACCTCCAGCCGCTCAAGTGGCTGCCAGGGGGCTGACTGCTGACTCCGGGCGCCGTTCAACCCGCCCTGCGGCTTTCCTGGCCGCAGGCCCCCCTCAAATAAGTACCTTCCTTGTTGACATCTCTGCCCTGGTTCGTTACACTGGCAGCGGGAGTTTCAAGGAAGCCGCGAAATGGCATCTATGTTGAAAGGCGGCGTTGTACCATGAACCACCAGTCTCTCAGGACAGCCAAGCCTCCAGTCGATTTTGCTCTGCATGAATCGCTGCCGATGTCCAGGCCAGCGCGACCCGCTGGCCCGATCAGCCGGTTCCTTCGCAGCATCCGCAAAAGCTGGCTCTGGCTCACCGGCCCACGTCCAGAACGCTTCGGACCGCACACTGCTGCCCAGGAGACCTTGCGCCGCTCGCGGCTCATCAGCGCTACGCTGGTGCTGGCCGTCATCGTCATAGCCCTGCTCATCCCCAGCGCCCTCAAAATCCCCGACCTCTGGCAGCCCATCCTGATTCTGGGCGCGCTGGGAGTGCTGGCCGCCCTGCTCAATCGCTCCGGGCACGTCACTACCAGCGGCCTGATCGTCATCATCATGGCTGATCTCAGCATCAGCCAGAACATTATCCGCCAGCCCTACGGCCTGACCAACACGACGGTAGCTGACATGTATCTGCTGGTCATCCCCATTTTGATTGCCGGGATGGTTCTGCCGAGCCGCTTCATCCCCCTGACCGGGGCCATACAGGTCCTCATCAGCATCGCCATCTTCTATGGGATGAAACATGATACGCTGCTGGACCAGGAGATTGCGAAAGTGGACGGCGGCCAGCAATATACCTCCGTCTTAGGGCCGATCTTGCTCTATGTTTGCGGGACTGGCATTGTCTGGCTCTACGCCTGGAGCGTCGATCATGCCATCCTGCGCGCCAGCCGGGCGGAAGAACTGGCCGACGCCCGCGCCCGCATCAGCGAGCAGGCGCGCCAGATCGCCGACCAGAAGCAGCGCCTGGAAGCGGGTATCAGCGCCCTCCAGGCCGTCCAGGCGCGCGTGGCGAACGGCGAATACAGCGTGCGCGCTTCTCTCTATGATAACGAACTCCTGCCGCTGGCCGTCAGCTTTAATATCATGGCCGAGCGCCTGGGGCGCGTCGAAAAGATAGAGCAGGAACACCGCCGGCTGGAAAAGGCCGTCGAACAACTGCTCGACGGCTGCAACGCCATAGCGCGCGGCGTGGCGCCAGCAGCCATGCGCGCCACCGGCACGCTGGTTGACCGCGCGTTCCCGTTCCTGACGCGGGCTTACCGCTGCGCGAGCGAGATGATCCAGGGCAGCGCGCTCATCGATGATCTGCGCGCCGTGCTGCTGCGCCAGCATGACTATCTTGCCCAGATCGAGGCAAACCTGATCGCCTCGCTCTCGCTGGCAAAAGACCTTGCCATTGAAGTGGTTCACCCACTCCGCCAGGCTCCCGGCGACCTCACCAGCAACCCACTGGGAATAAAAACTCCGCCCGGCAGCAGCGCGTCAGAGGCAAAAAGCACGCCTGGAAGCGGCCAGGCGGAAACCAGAAACAGCGGGGGCCTGGGGTCAACGAGCAGAAGCGAAAGCCAGGCGGCGATCAACGCGCGCATCAACGCGCTGCTCGATCAGCAAATCCGCCTGCTTGAACAGACGAGCAAATATTGCTCCCAGGCAAGCGACCTGGGCACGCGCTGTATGCAGGGCGCGCGTATGCTCAGCCAACGGTTCAAAGAGGCAGCCTGAAACATGGAGTCACCCGAACGAGAACCCGACCTGCAAGGGCGGCTGAGCCGCATCTTGCTCATCGACATCCTGCAACTGCTCAGCCTTTCTGGTCAGACAGGCACACTGGAACTGCGCCAGGGCTGGAACACCCGCACAATCATCTTTCAGGAGGGGCGCCTGACCTACATCTCTCAGGGCACGCGCCCGGTCAGCATCGCTGAACTCCTGATTAAATCCGGTCATATCAGCCCCCAGCAAGCCGAGTTCCTGGCGCAGCGCAGCCGCCAGAGCGGCCAGAGCTTCTCCCGGCTGCTCCTGGAGTCTGGCCTGGTCACACCCGATGATCTACGCATCTGCACCGAGCAGCAAATCGAAGAAGCCATCTACAGCCTCTTCCTCTGGCGCGACTGCGCCTTTCGCTTCTACTGCGGCGAGCCGGAGAAGCTGGACATGGAAAATACCCTGCCAGTCGACATTTCCAGCGAGCGGCTGATTATGGAAGGCACCCGGCGCGTCGACGACTGGAGCCACATCAGCCCGATCATTCCCTCCCCGCGCATGATCTTCTATCCCACCATACAGATGCCCCTGCTCACCCAGGAGCAGCTTGAAGGCTTGAACCAGCACGACCAGCGCGTGCTGATGCTGGTGGATGGGCGCTCCGATGTCATCGCTTTAGCCACACGCGCGGGCATGACACGCCTGGATGTCATGCTGAGCCTGGTAACACTGGTAAACCTCGGTCTCGTCCGCTCCACCGTCCCCAGCAAACAGCGCATCATCGACCTCTTCAAACTCTTGCTCGAAACCGTCTATAAGAAGCTCAGCCTGTTTGGCTATATGCCCATCGCGCGCCAGTTCGAGGAAGAACTGAATGCGTTTTCGCGCCAGCACAATCTCAAGGTGCGTATGTACAACGGCACGGTCACGCTCACCGACCTGGATACCCTCATCAGCAGCACCGCCCTGATCGACCTCTACAAGCTCTTCATGAACATCCAGATGAACTACTTCAGCAAAACCCTGCCGCCGGAAGTCTCACAGGGGCTGCTGCAAGGGCTGTATCACTACACTGACCCCGACTTACAAGAGATGCTGCGCCTTTACGACTTCTACAGCCCCGATGGCGCAGTCGCCTATCGCGGCTTTTTGGAATGATGCTGAATCAACACCCGAAATCCGCCCAGGCCGCCGGGGTCCAGCAGCGCGGAGACCGCATTGCGCAGACTGACCAGCCGCAGCAGCGCGGCCTGACCCTGATCGGTATGGCGGGCCGTTTCGGCGGCGTCAAACTGGCTGCGGCGCAGCGCCTCCACATCCTCGCTGATGCCCCAGCCCAGCAGAAATTCGCGCTGCGTGGTGAAGCGCGAGCGGCGCAGCCCAACGCGGCGTCCTTCCTCAATCAAGGCACTAAAGTTCACATGCGCCGTCATATCCTGTCTGCCGGGCCGCGCCAGCGGCTCCTCATTGGTCATATGATGAAAGTAGCAGAGCAGCGTCCCGCGCCGCCGCTGCCTGGTATAGAGTTTGCGCGCCAGATCACCGTAATCAATCGTCAGCACAAAACCGCCTGGCGCCAGCCGCGCCGCCACGCCGCGCATCCACTCCAGCGCGCGCAGATTGACCTCCGCGCGCCAGCCATCCCCAAAGCCGCGCCAGGGCACCTTAAAGCGATCCAGATACCTGGCGACCTCTTCTGAGGAAGGTTCGTCAGGCTGCTCAGCCAGCCGACCATCGCGCTCTACCACAAAGATTTCATAGAGGCGTCCGCCGCGCGTCTCCACCAGATGCACAGGAAACGCATCGATCAACTCATTGGAGAGCAGGACATGCGGCGCCCCGACGGGCGGCTGGCCGACATCCACCGCCTGATACGCCAGCGCCTCGGCCAGCGCGGGCGCGTGTTCGCGGGCGAACGTTTGCACCTGCGCGGCCAGCAGTCCCTGGCCCGCGCCCTGTTCCACCACGCGGAAGGGATGCGGGCGCGCCAGCTTCTCCCACATCTGCGCCAACTGGCGCGCGATGCAGGCGCCAAACAGCGCGGTCAGGTGGGGGCTGGTGAAAAAATCACCAGCCCACCCCACCTTCGGCTTGCCAGCGGTATAGTAGCCGAACTGCGGGTGATAGAGCGCCAGGTCCATATACTCAGCAAACGTCAGCGCTCCAGCCGCCCGCACACGATCATGAATGAGCGCTTCCAGCGGGGTATCGTTCATTGCCCAGCATAGGGTGGATACTGTCCTGGCGGCGGATAGGGCGACGCGCCACGGTACGGCGCTGGCGGCGGATACGGCTGTGAGCCGGGGTATGGCGGTGAAAACGCGCCGGGCTGCTGGTAGAGTCCAGGCAGCGCGCCAGAATACCCGCCAGAATACCCCCCAGCCGCTGGATAGCCAGTGCTGCTCGCGCCAGTCTTGTTGAAAAAGGTGAGATACACATAGATGCCACCAGCCGCTGCCGTCGCCAGCAGCGCCAGCCAGAAACCAAAATCTGCGCCAATGGAAAGAGAGTAAACTACCTGTATCGTTCTCCCTACAAGACTCTCAACAGCGCTATTGTAACTCCGAACGGCGTTGTTTAATGTGTTCACGTTATCTCTGGCTTGAGGAAAAGCGCCAGAAAGGCCAGCCACATAGATGATCTCGATGAGCAGCGCCAGGCCAGCGCTCGCCAGGGTGAAGAACTGCCCTTGCTTTGCAGTGATCTTTCGCTGACCAACCAGGATGGGCAACACCATCAGCGCCAGGCTCGCCAGAATCACCAGCCAGAGCGCCGGAAAGCTATAGGTCTCAGTGGTGGGTGTACCCTGTGAAAAACCAGTGAAGGTGAAAGAAATGGGTGTGCTGTGATAGGTGATGCCACCATTGGCGACAGAGAAGCCAGAAGCTGAAGGCGAAGAACTGTAGAAGGCCGTATTGTTAGAGGTAGACGAACCGCAATCTGAGCCGCTGCAATTGAAGCTCACGCTGAACCAGGAGAAAAAGAAAGAGAGAAAGAGGATCAGCCCGCCAATGAGGCACGCCTGGCCGGAGCGCTGCAAACTATTCCAGAACCTGCCATAATCGAAACCAGCACCTGGCGCGCCGGGTGACGGCGGAGCCACGTATTGCTGATACGGCGCCGGAGCAGGCGGCGGCGCGTAGGCCGGCGTGTACCCCTGCGACGGGGGATAACTCTGCGGTGGGGGATAATAAGTATACTCTGGTTGGGGCAGTGGATTGCTCTGTGGTGGAGGGACTCGTTGGCTGGGATCGTAGGACATGCCTGGCACTCCTCTCGTGCATACAGAACATGATTGCGCGCTGCGCCCACTCCTCGCGCGCAGCGGATGGCAACCACTACAGGCAGCAACACCACCACAAGGAACTTGACCTGTACGACGATTGCCGCGCGAGTAGGGAGAGCAACGCCTTCTCTCTCTATTCTAGCATGTTTTTTGATAAGAGGTTGTGAACGACTTCACACAGGCTTGTTCATGAAATATGCCGGGAAGGGCATGGCTGCGTGCCACACCCTTCCCGGCATATGCCTCTGCCTTAGATGCCCAACAGGGCATCAACCAGCGCGGCCTTACTGCCCAGGGTAGGGAGGTTGACCGGGGTATTGCCCCTGCTGCGGTGGATACGGCTGCGAACCGGGATAGGCGCCCTGCGACGGATACTGGCCCGGCTGCTGGTACGACGCCTGTTGATACGAATTTGGCTGCGAATACGAAGCTGGCTGCTGATAGGGCTGAGGATAGCCACCTACTGCCGCAGGCTTCTTGAAAAACGTGAAGTAGGCGTACACGCCGCCCGCCGCGAGGGTTGCTATTACCGCCAGATAGAAGCCAAACGATGGGCCAGCGCTAATACCAAGCGCCTTGAGTTCCTCGCTCGTGACGCCGCTCGTAACATCACTTGACCTAATCAAAAAGATGATCTCGCCAAGCAGCGCGGCTCCCGCGCCTCCCAAAATTGCATAGGTGATGTGTTTGGGTTGGAGTTTCCCCAAGGCGCCCAGGATGCTTCCGGCAATGATAGCAATGGCACCCAATGGCACCAGCCACATCAGGAAAGCAATACCACCCGCATTGTCAGCAATAAAGCTGCCATTGTAGGATGCGCTCCCTAACGCTCCTAACTCGGCGCTGTTGGCGCTCACACTATACCAGGTCAGAAAGTAGGAGATCAACAGCACGATACCAGCGATGGAGGCGACTTGCCCAGCCAGCGCCAGCTTCTTCCAGAAGGCGGCGAAATCGAATGATCCGCCAGCCCCGGTGGGCGCTGGCCCACCACTATACTGCGCGTAGGTAGCTGGTGGTGGTTGAGACTGATAGCCCTGCTGATAGCCTTGCTGCGGATACCCCTGCTGCGGAGGGTATCCCTGTGGTGGGGGAACCTGTTGCGTTGGGTCGTAGGACATGCGTTGTTTCCTCCAAATCTCGAATGATGCCCTGTATCTTACGGCCTCTTGCGTCAAAGACAAGAAGCGGGGGATACCCATTCTTTTTCCTGAAGGGTGTTCGCGCCCGGCTTGTCCATCTGATGTACAGCCATTCTAACATGCCTGGCAAGAGAACACAAGGAGGTAGTTCACACTTTTGGGTCAGAAACGTTGCATCCTCCTGCACTTGCATGCTATACTTGGCGTGTTCAGAACCCATTTTCTCGTGTCAAGGAGGCTACAACCACAAACCCGTCTCTGACGGCACAGCGCGACAGTGTCTCTGACACCGCCGCGCCATTCCCCCAGTTCCTGCACAAACCCAGGAAAAGGGTTAGAGGTCATTCTATCTTGTGTAGATAGAAAACCTCTACCTCAGCGGCCATTTTCCTGGATGACTGGAACGCCTTCTTGCCAGCGCGCCTGCCGCGCCTGGCAGGCGCGCAGCGTGCAGAGGGAGTGGCCGCTCTGTCTGGTTTCCGGTTGCTGCCTCCCATTCATCCGCGCCCGGCAGCACGCACTGTTGCCTGCCGGGCTGCCAAAGGAGACAGCTATGCTGCATCACTGGTTCATCCCTGCTACCTGGTCGCGTTTCTTTGGCCGTCGCGCTCGCCCCGACAACGCGCCCCCTTCTTCCGCGCGCGCCGCCCCGTCCTCCGCCTCGGCTGGCCCCAAGAGCCAGCCGCGCCCGGCGCCCATCCCCGGCAGCCAGGATTACTGGCTGGCGCTGGCCGCCTGCCGTCTGCCGCCCGCCATCGGGCGCGAAGTGGAGGATGGTTTGCGGCTGGCTGTGCGCTACCGCGCCTACTGGAGTCTGACTGGCAAAGCCTGGCCCGACGAGTCCCCCATCGAACTGCCAGGCGATGCCCCGGAGCGCCAGCGTTTTGGCACTCATGGCGAACAGCTTGTGCCCCAACCCACGCCTGTCCTGGCAAAACTCCTGGTGGCCGAACTCAAGCAGGCGGTACACACGTTGGAAGCGTTCTGGCTCTCGCGCACCGAGCGCCAGTGGTGCATGCTCATGCACGGGGCGCGGCTGGGCCAGCTCTACGACGAGCTGGCGCTCTGCGAGCGGCAGCGGGCACCCATCCAGACGGTGCGGCAGGCGCTGGAAGCGCTGCTGCTGTAGCAGCAAGCCAGGGTCATGTACCAGCCGCGCCTGAAGACGCCCCTGGAGACGGCTCGCGCGCCACAAAGCCCCGCTGAGGCTGGGACACGCCCCTTTGATTGGTTGATACGCTTGATGCTTCAGCCAGTGCCCGTGACTGGACTCACAAGCCGCTCCTGGTTGACTGACGGCGCCTGCTGTGATAGGCTCAATTTATGAGGGTGCTGATGGGTTTTCTGCCCCAGACAGCACCTCCAGAAGAGGCGTATGGGGAGTTTTCCAGCCGGGGGCTGTCTCGTGGTCCAGCAGAGTCTCTTTGACGATCTTGATACCCAGGCGGAGCGAGTCAGCGTGCCAGGAACGCGCCGCGCCAGCGCGCCGCCCGGCGAGCGCGCCGCCTGGGAAGCCTGGAAGAGCAGCCTGCTGCCAGGCTTTGTCGCCCCTTATGGCCGCGCCCTGGCCGCCAGCCGTCTGCACCGCACCTGCTGGTGGGTGGAGGGTCTGGACGCCAGCGGGCGGGCGCCGCAGGGAGGCGCGGGCGCCGCCTTTGCCGAAACGGTGGACACACTGGCCGCGCTCGGCTTCGCTTTGCGCGGCCTGCGGCTCGTGCCGGAAAGACCAAAAAGCAGGCGCGCAGAAGAGGCTGGCGCTGACACGGCCAGCGCATCCGGCAGCGGACGCAAAACGCGCCCGGCGCGCCCGACCGCAGAAGTCGAAACCACGCCAGCAGTTGTAGCGCGCGAAGACCTGCTGACCACGTTGGGCACGGCTCCGGCGGTGCTGCTGCTCAATCCCCTGGCCGCGCCGCCGCTCACCGCCGAAGAACTGCTGGCGCTCTGCCAGCGCCAGGCGCCCACTGAACTGCTGCTGACCATCTCCGCCGCGCGCCTGGCGCAGTTCGCAGAAGAAGGACTTGCTGCCCAGGCGGCGTCCGCTCCAGAGCAGGGGCATCCCATCCACGACGCGCCGCATCCGCTGACCGCGCTGCTGCGCTCGGATGCCTGGAAAGCCATCTGGAGCGGGCCGGAGAAAACCCCGGCCAAAGTGCAGCGCACCCTGGAACTGCTGCGCGGGCTGCTCAAGCCCCGCGCACTCTACGTCTGTCTGACTGCGCTCGATGAAGCGCCAACGCCCGCCCCGCGCCGTTTCCTGCTTTTCGCTTCGCGGCAATACGCCAGCGTGGCGCTGCTCAACGATTTTCTCTGCGCTGAACGCGCGCGCCTGGCCCATGAGCGCGAGACGCGGGCCTTGCAGGGCAGTTGGTTTGCTAAGCGCCGCGCAGCGGCCCGCGCTGCTGCCTGGGCCGCGCTCAAAGAAGAACTCCACACCCTGGGCCGTCTGCGCCGGGCGCGGCTCTGGCCGGACCTCAAGCCCCTGCTGCTGCTGGATCATTTCGGGCAGTTCAGCAGCGCCGATCACGACGCCGCGCTGCTGGAACTGGTCAGCGAGGGGCGTGTGGGCTGCCGCTGGTCGCCAGAGACTGCTGCTGCTGATGCAGGCGCGGCGAGCGATACGCCGCCCGCCGCGCGTGTCCCCGGTCCCCAGGATTTCCTGGAGTTCCTGGAAGCGAAGCCCCGCCCCGTCTGGCGGCGCTGAACGCTGGCAGCGCGGTGAATCAATTCGCCGCATACCTGGCATGGTGGCCGCGCGCTTTGGTAAAACTTCATCATTGGCCGAATGCTTAAAACGAGGCGCTGCCTGAGACGGTAGCATAGCCAGGCGCGCTGAACGCAAAGTTCCAGTGGATATTGATGCCAGGGCAGCCCGGCTCCTTTACCGTCGGCGTTGAAAGAGGCTGCCACATCGCATCGCCTGTCTCGGTACCGCCAGGGCCTTGTTTATCCTGGCAGCCCACATAGTAGATATAAAGCAAATGGGACTGCGCGCCCGCCGGAGCAATCACCGAGACCTGCGAACCTTCCTGCTTGAAGGAGAGTTGATAGTCCTGCGGCACCTGCGCGCTGACCTGGATGGTCACAGACGGCCAATAGCCATCAAGCGGACTCGGCCCGTCCGTCGTGGACTGATTGCCGTTGGCATCCGTCTCTGTCACCAGGAACCTGGCCTCTTCGGTCAGCTTCAGCTTTCCGCTGGCCGTGAGCGTCTCGTAATGATGAATGGTGAAAGTCTGCCCTGGTTTCAACTGCGAGCTAATAAACGGGCAACTGACGATCCCCAGGTACGGAAAGTTAAACAGCGGCGGCCCTCCACCATCCACCTCCAGGAACGGCACAGATTCACAGGGGTTATTTGCTGGAAATCCCTCAACTGAGAAGGTCGTCTGGGTATGATTGGTGAGCGTCATATCCACTGCCAGCGTTTCACTGAGAAAGTAGGGGCCGCCTGTCATGGTCATCGAGGCTTCCAGCCCATTATGCTCAGCGTGGATCGTTACCGGCGGACCTTCTGGCCCGTAGGTCTGCCCGGCAGGAGCGGTGGTGACGAAAGAAGACCGGGGTGCGTGGCTAAAGAGCAGCAGCGCGCCGCCGATCAACGCTCCCACCACCAGCACGGCGGCGAGCGCGTTGATGAAGCGCAGGACGCCCAGGCGGCGCGGCACAGCAGGCGCGGGGACCGGCTGAAGCGAAGGAGCAGCCTCTTCTGCCGGATGCACTGCCTGCTCCTGGACTGGCGATGGCCCCAGGTCAGCACGGGCGCGCAGCAGGCGCTCGCGCACTCGCGCAAGCATCTGCGCCTGCTCCGCTTCAGAAAGGGGCACCGGCTGCTGATAGACCTGGCGCAGCAGGGGCACCAGGTCTGGCCCGGCTGAAGCCGCTTCTTCAGGGATGCAATCATCATCAAAGGGGTAATTCATAGCTCTTGTCCTTCCTGCTCATAGAGGGCACGCGCCTGGCGAAGCGTCCGCAGTAACCATTTGCGCACGGTCCCTTCAGGCTGGTGGAGCAGCCCGGCAATCTCGACCAGCCGGAGACCAGCGCCATAGCGCCATTGCAAAAGCTGCTGCTGGCGCTCGGAAAGATGGCGCAGCGCCCGCCGAAGCTGCTCATACTGCTCTCGCTGCAAAACATGTTGCTCTGGCGTCAGCGCTCCATCTTCTATCTCGGTGTAGTCTTCTAACGGCGCAAACGTAACGACAGCGGCGTGCCGATAGCGATCAATCAATTTATTCCTGGCGACCTGATGCAGCCAGGCAAGCTGCTGCTCCTCGCTCAACTGGGCCAGCGTCTTGCTGGTGAGCGCCGCCAGAAAGACCTCCAGCAGCACATCTTCGGCATCTTGCCGATTCGAGAGCCGCTGCGCCAGAAAGGCCAGAATAGCTGCGGCGCAGCGATCATAGAGGGCGAGAACAACGACCCGCTGCGCGTCTTCCGTATCGAGGTGGTGCATGCGTTCCCCTCATCGTATCCTTGAGAATCTCATGCTATATATCGGATGAACCAGAAAAACGTGGCACCTCTACCGAAACGCTCATGTTGCTGCTGCGCGGCAACTGTGGTAGTGTTCTAGAGAGCGGGTCTTTCTTCGCTTCAAAAGCATCATCAACGACCAAAGGGCTAGATCATTGGGAGGACTGTTGCATGGCCGGTATTCTGGTGAGCGGCGCCACTGGACTGGTGGGCCGCCATGTGCTTTCGGCCCTGCTGGAAACAACCGACGAGGAGATTCACGCGCTGGCGCGGCGCCCCTTGCCCGCGCCATTTGCGAACCATCCACGCATCCGCGCGTATCAAGCTGATCTCAGCGATGCCAATCGGCTGGTGGACGTGCTGAACACGGCGCGCCCGGCAGCCGTCATTCATACGGCGGCCATCGCCGATGTGGATGCCTGCGAACGTGACCACGCGCTGGCCTATGCCGTCAACGCCGAAGGCGCGGCCAATATGGCGCGGGCGGCTGTGGCGGTTGGGGCACATTTCGTTCATGTCTCGACGGATTACGTTTTTGATGGCTCGCTGGAGGCGCCCGGCCCCTACGATGAGACGGCCACACCCCACCCGGTCAACTACTATGGCGAAACCAAGCTGGAGGCCGAGCGATTGGTCAGCGAGCTATGCGCCAACCGCATAGGGCTGGCAATCTGCCGGACGGCGCTGGTCTATGGCGTCAATCCCGCCGGGCGGCTTAACTATATGGTGGGCATGGTCAACGAACTACGCGCCGGGCGCGCCATTCGCGCCGTCACCGATCAGCAAAATACCCCCACCCCGGCGGCCAGCCTGGCCGAAATGCTGATCGCAGCGGCACGCCAGCGCGCTACCGGCCTGTTTCACACGGCTGGCGGCGAACTCATCACCCGCTACTCCCTGGCGCTGGCACTGGCCTATCACTTCAAACTGGACCCCGCGCTGGTCACACCGCTGCGCAGCGCCGAACTGGGTCAGCTTGCCCGCCGCCCGCTGCTCAGCGGGCTGCGCGTGGAAAAAGCCGAGCGTGAACTGGGCGTGCGCGCCTGGTCCCTCAAACAGGGCATGATCTGGCTGGAAAGCGCGATGAACGCGCAGCAATAATTGTGTGAGTGCTTGTGTGGGTCATTGTGTGGGTTGTGTGTGGTCAAAAACGTCCCGATCAGCGATACTTATTCAGTGTGGAGCACCGCAGCGGGTGCATTCCTCTGGACTGGCGGCGAGTGAAGAGAGATGAGCGGCCCTTCGCTCGCCGCCGCTCTTTTCCAACACATCTCCACCATTCTGCTACCTCCTCTCCACCAATTCTCGCCTCCCCTCTTGCCTCCTTATCCGTTATTATAGATGTGAGGTTTCTTGCCCCTGAATTCAGGGGGTATCATTCCATCCCCTGCGGCAGCCATCCCATAAAGCCGCAGAAAGGAGTTGTATCATGCGTCCGCTTCTTCGTATCAGCTTCGCGCTTGCCATTATGCTGATCGTGGGCGCAGCAATTGGGGCCGCCTACCTCATTACCAGACCCCCATCGGCCCAGGCAGCCACACCAGCCCAATGGCCCATGCTTGGCTACAACAACCAGGGGACGCGCGCGAACCCCTACGAAACCAGGCTCAGCACGACTTCCGTTGCCCACCTACAGCCTGGTTGGAGCTTCACTGCCGGACAATCCATCGCAAGCTCTCCCGCTGCTACCGGGAGTGCCATCTACATCGGGTCAGAAGATGATTCCCTCTATGCTCTCAACCCGGCCACCGGGGCAGTGCTGTGGAGCTTCCACACCGGGAGCTTCGTGGACACCTCGCCAACCGTCGTGTCGGGAGTGGTCTATTTCGGTTCGGACGACGGGAACATCTACGCCCTGAACGCCAAAACCGGGGCACTGCTCTGGAGCTACCAGACGCACTGGTTTATGTTCTCTTCGCCTATCGTGGACGGCGGCGTCCTCTACAGCGCCACCTTTGGCGGCAATGCTCTGGCGCTCAACGCCCAAAACGGCTCGCTCATCTGGAGCTTCCAGACCGGAGCCAGCATCTTCTCGACACCAGCACTGGCGAACGGCGTCATCTACGTTGGCTCTGATGATGGCAACCTGTACGCGCTGAATAAAACTACTGGCGCGCTGCTTTGGAGCTTCCAGACTGGTGGCCCCATTCATGGATCGCCAGCAGTCGCCGATGGACAGGTGTTCTTCGGCTCAGAGGACGGCTCTGTCTACTCGCTCAATGCCAGGAACGGACACAAAATCTGGAGCCATCAGACAAACAGCGCATTCGAGACCGGCCCATCCGTCGTGAGCGGCAACGTCTTCATCGGCTCAAGCAGCGGCAACGTCTATAAGTTCAACGAGTTCACCGGGCATCTGACCTGGACCTATCAGGTGATCGACCCTGTGACCAACGCGCCCGATGCCATCAACGATTCGCCAGCAGTGGTAAACGGGGTCATCTATATAGGCACACACGATGGCTACCTGTACGCGCTGGGCGTCAAGAGCGGCACTGCCCTGTTCTCCACCTTCCTGGGCGTAGCCCTGACCTCGCCTGCGGTCGTAAACGGAACCGTCTATGTTGGTTCTGCCGACGGCAAGCTCTACACCCTCCACCTCTAACCTCAAAACGTCTGACTGAAACGCGGAAGCGTTGCCTTGCTGCTGGCGCTCCCGCGTTTCGCGTCCAGGCCAAAAATAATCTGCATCTTTTCATGTTGCTGGGATTATTACCGTTTTATAACGGCGCTTGACCTCGCTCGCTACGCAGAAGTCGTATGCTCTGGATGTCAAAAGGACCGGGGCAAGACGAGCGCAAGGATTCAGCCCTTCACCCCACTCGCTCCGATCACAAAAGTGAACGCATAGCATGCGAGGAGGGATCATCATGAGCGTCCTGAAACGTATCTACACCAACGACATCGTCCGTAGTATCTTGTGGTTTGCAGTCCGCTTGTGGTTGGGCTACGAATGGATTACCGCCGCCTCAGAGAAGCTCGGCAACGGCTCGGCGGCCTGGGTCGGCCCCCAGGCGGGTACTGCCATCAAGGGCTTCCTGACCTTTGCCGCCTCGCCCGCGCAGACCAGCGGCGATCATCCGGCTGTCCTGGGCTGGTACGCCTGGCTGATTAACCATATCTTCCTGCCGAATGCAACAATCCTCAGCTACATGGTTGCCTATGGCGAACTGCTCATCGGTATCGCCTTGATCCTGGGGCTGTTCACTCGCTTCGCCGCCTTCTGGGCTGCGCTGCTGAACCTGCTCTTTATGCTGGCCGGTCAGGCAGGCATCAACCCGCCGATGTTCACCCTGGAAATGGGTATCTTGCTCGCCGGTGGCACGGCTGGGTTGTTCGGCATGGACCCGGTAGCGATCCCAATGCTCAAGAATGCGGTCAACAAGGTCTTTGGGCGCAAAGCCGCCGTCAGCGTTCCGACTCCAGCTCCGGTGCCTGCCGACGCGCCAGCCTTCAAGGCCATTGATCGGGAGCGCTACATCACTGCTGAGCATCGAGTCGAGACCCCTGAGCAGGCAGATGCAAAGACGGCTGAGAAAGTGGACCTTCCTCCAGCGTTCCCGATGTGGTAGCTCATCTCAACAGCGCACCATATCGAGATGCTTGAGCAGATGACCCATGCAGGGCTTCAAAGCAGAGGCCCACTCCACCCTCCTTCCCCGACGATGTGGAAGGAGGTCATCTTTGGCCCCATCTCCTGGTCTTTACAGGCGTGGGGAAGTGATGCGACCAGTGTTGTTTACGCTGGCGCGTCAGTAGTCAGGCGCGGGGCTGGTTCTTTAGAGGAACATAGCAGTTTCGTCAAGTGATGCTGGACACAGACGGCCTTTCTACAAGCAACGCTGGACATATGTGGTATATATAAAAAGGAGTAGGACACATATATCTGTGTCTGATTGCGCGTCCCGCGTAAGACGGCCTTTTTTATAGCCCGAAACTCTCAGCATAACACGGCTCCAAAGCATCGCTAGATAAGCACTGACATGTTCCTGGAGAGACGATCCAGAGACCACAAGGGCCATGAGGATGGAGACCTTCAGGCCGACAAAGCCCCGCCGCCTCCTGCTCAAGCCAGTACGCTTCAAGAGCTGCGCCAGCAGCTTCAAGAAACTCAGGAACGTCTCCAGGGGCTGGCGGTGGCGAGCAACCAGATTGTCTGGACCGCGCGCCCGGATGGCACAGCCCATGACTCTCCGCTCTGGCGCGCTTACACCGGCCAGAGCATCAACGACGTGCAGGGGCTGGGCTGGATGAACGCCATCCATCCAGCAGACCGCGAGCGCACGCGCATCGCCTGGCTGCGCGCCGTTGCTGCCAAAACAACCTACGAGGTAGAGTACCGGCTGCGCCGCGCGGATGGCCTCTATCGCCCCTTCCTGGTACGGGGCGTGCCACTCCTGGATGCAGAGGGCAATGTCCGAGAATGGGTGGGGGTCTGCATCGACATCAGCGAGCGCAAAGAACTGGAAGAATCCCGCCGCGCCAGCGAAGCGCACTTCTGCGCCACCTTCGAGCATGCCTCCGTTGGGATTGCGAACGCCACCTTCGATGGGCGCTGGTTCAATGTCAACCAGCAGCTCTGCGATATGCTGGGCTACACTCGCGAGGAAATGCTCGCACTCCGCTTCCAGGACGTGACCTATCCTGACGACCTGGCAACCAGCATGGAACACCACCGGAGGCTCTGGGAGGGTGAGTGCCAATCCTACGAGTTCGAGAAGCGCTACATACGCAAAGACGGCGCGCTCATCTGGGTGCATCTGACCATCTCGCTGATGCGCACGGCTGAGGGCCAGCCCCTCCATTCCATTGCCATCATCGAAGACATCACCCGGCGCAAGCAGATCGAAGAAGAAAAAATCAGGCTGCTGGCGCGTGAGCAGCAAGCCCGCGCAGAGGCAGCAGCGCGCGCCAGCCAGCTTGAAGTCACCCTTGAAGCCATGACCGAAGGCGTGGGCATTTACGACCTCCAGGGGTACAGCCTGCTCACCAACCAGGCGGGACGTAAAATCCTGGGGATCGACACTGATCCTGACCTCCGTGCCTCGTTTACTTCGCGGCCCCATCCTGAGCGGATCGCGCTGCTGAAAACCCGCGACAAGAGCGGCCAGCCTTTCCCGCCTGAACGCTCGCCCCTCACGCGGGCGCTTCAGGGAGAAGTCGTCAGCGATGCCAGGAGTGAGGATATGATTATCACCTCCCTGGATGGGCACGAGCGGCATCTTAGCGCAACTGCCGCCCCCATCTGGGATACCCAGGGACGCCCCAGCGGGGCCGTCTTCGTCTATCGTGATGTGACCGAGCGGCGACGGCTAGAGCGCCAGACACAGGATGCCCTCAATGCCCTGCTAGAGATGGCAGAAACGCTGGTTGCGCCAGCGACAATGGAAGAATGCGGCTCTGATAAAGAGGCCCTCATAGAAATCAATGTGCTGGCCCTGCGCCTGGCCGAGATGGCTTCGCGTGTGTTGGGGTGCGAACATGTTGGCATTGTGAAGATAGACCAGGAAACAGGGCAGTTTGTCCCTCTGGCAATCGTAAGCGATCCTGAGCGGACAGAACGATGGTGGGCCAGGCGGCTGGACACCCCTCGCCTGAGCGATGCGTTCGATCCTGGAAGTATCGAACGGCTGATCGCAGGCGAAGCGCTGCTGCTGGATATGAGCAAACCGCCGCAAAGCCGCACGTATCACCCTTTCGAGATACCCAGGATACTCGTTGCCGGGATGTGTGTCGGCAAGCGATTAGTCGGAATCCTATCGGTCGGCCACAGCAGCGCTGATTATGCCTACACTCCCCAGGAAATCGCGCTGGCTGGAGCAATAGCAAAGCTGACGGCACTGGTCATTGAGCGGGAACACCTGCTGCGCCAGCGCGAGGAAGCCTATGCCAGCGCCTTCGCGCTGCGCGAAGCCAATCGCCAGATGGATACCTTCCTGGGCATCGCCAGCCACGAACTTAATACCCCCCTGACGGCGCTCAAGCTGCACCACCAGATGATCCAGCGTCGTCTCCAGCAGTTGGAGAACCAGGCGATTCCTGCCGAGGAATTGCCCGGCTTCCTGGCAACCCTGAACCAGCAGCATGTGCGCGCTCAGTCCCAGATCATGCGACTGAGCCGCCTGGTCAGCGAACTGCTCGACGCCTCGCGTATTCAGGCCGGTCATCTTCAGCTCCATCTCCAGCCTACCAATCTTGCCGCCCTTGTCCGCGACACCGTAGAAGAGCAGCGGCAGGCCAGCCCTGACCGCAGTATCCGACTACTGTTGTCAGAAAAGCCGACGATAATCGTCAGCGCTGATGCTGACCGTCTCAGCCAGGTAGTCACGAATTATCTGACGAATGCGCTCAAATACTCTTCTGAGACGCACCCCATCGAAATAGGAATCGAATCGGAGGCGGATCAGGCGCGGGTCTGGGTGCATGACCAGGGGCCAGGGTTGACACCTGCCCAGCAAGCATACCTCTGGGAGCGCTTTCAGCGCGTCCCTGGTATAGAGGTGCGCAGCGGCTCAGGAATCGGGTTGGGTCTGGGCCTCTACATCTGCAAGAACATCATCGAAGAGCATCACGGCCAGGTCGGCGTCGAGAGCGCGCCGGGGGAAGGTTCTACCTTCTGGTTCACCTTGCCCCTGGCATCCTCGCCGAGATACTAGCGCATCTCGCTGCACGCAGCTTGCAGCACCGACCCCTCTTTCGGCAGGCCAGCATGGGGGCTGGCGCTGTGAGCAGCAGCGACCATGCACAGAATGATAGGGAAAGGGTGCTTGCGGAGTGCTGGACCAGCAGCGATGTCCCGGGGGCAAGGGTCGGGTTGCATCCGCTTTTCGCCAGTGCTGCGCCCCACAAGCAAACTCTTTCGGGCAGAGTCGGGTCGCCTATCACCCTAGACGCCTCACCCCTCACAAGCATCACTCACTGCTTAATTGCCTCTGGCGGAAGAATCGCATGCACACCGCGCACGCCGTTGACAATCTGCGTAATATGCAGGTCGACAACCAGACTTGCCAGCGCCAGCGCCTGCGGGCGCTCCAGATGATACTGCCCGGCGAGCAAATCAAGCATCGCCGCCAGCGCAATCATCGTCGCTTCGTTCAAGTCCTCGTGAAAGCCAAACGTCACCCAGCCCGCTGGAGTCTGGGCGCGCGGCGTCGTCAGGTGCAAGTCTGGATGCAGCCGGAACGTCAGATCAACGCGCTCCATCGGGCATTCAATCGCCGTGCCGCACACTTCTCCATCACCCTGAACCGCGTGCCCGTCGCCCGTCGAAAAGAGCGCGCCCGAAACTGCAATCGGTAGATAAAGCGTGCTGCCTGCCACCAGTTCTTTGCAATCGATATTTCCACCGCAGGGGCGCGGCGGATTGGTAGAATGGATGCCCGGCTCATCCGGCGGCATGCCCAGAATCCCCATAAAGGGCCGCAGCGCCAGCGTATGTCCGGCGTGATCGCGCCCGATCAGCGCGTCGGGGTCAAGCGTCCAGTTCAGCACATCGGGACGCTCATCCAGCCCCAACCGCTGATAGAGCGCCCGGCGTCCCGCCCCAAAATACGTCGTGCCCCAGGTGCCAGGGCGAATAGCATCAATCCGCACCTCAAGCGTCATACCAGGCTCCGCGCCGCGTATCGCCACCGGCCCACAAAGCGCGTGGCCGCTGTCGCGCCCCTCAGTGCGTGGCTCGAACGTCCGGCGGGGCACGCCCGGCGCAGTGTGCGGCTCCAGCCCCCAGCCAACGTCCAGCGTGCGAAAGCGCACCGTATCGCCTGAATCAATTGTCACAACCGGCGGGAACTCGCGCGAGAAGCTGCCGTGCAGCGTCGCACGCTCCGGTTCTATCGTGTAGAAAGCCATACAACACTCCTCTGGCGCGTCCTCTCAAGCCACAGCGCGCCCCCGGTCAAACGAATCTGACCACATCCCCGCGCCGGACGATCCCCTCCTGCACCACACTGGCGTAAACGCCAACGGCTGGCAGCGCGCCGTAGCCTGGAAAGCCGACCCGATGATGCCGGGCGACAGCACGCAGAATGCCGGGATCGGCGGGCAGGTCTCCCTGGGCCAGCGTCGTCATCACGCAGCGAATGCAGGGCGCGATGATCTCCAGCCGCACCTCGTCGCCAAGCGCCAGCACCCGGTCCAGCCAGGCATCCTCAGTAAATCCCTGCGCCTCGCTGGCGCCTGCCACCACAATATTGGGCCGGAAACGCTGGGCAGCGAAACGCCCCTCTGGAGCAAGTTCCTGAAGCTGGTTGAGAGTGGCCGTCGCCAGCAGATGCACAACAGCGCCATCGAAGAACAGGCCCGGCATTGTGCCGTCGCCCAGCTCTTGCTCCGTAATCATCCCGCGATAGGGCATGCCTTCAATATCCGGCCACTCTTCCTCATAGCTGGCGTCTGGCGGCGGCGTACTCATCAAAATCACATCGCGGCCCAGCGTGCTGCTCAGCGCCTGATTGATGTCTGTATGGCTGCTATCAATCTGGCTGCCATCGGGAAGCCAGATGCGCACCGGCGGCAACCGTTCCAGACGACGCGGCGGCTCGATATACGCCGCCCGGCACTCCAGCAGCCGCGCCCACTTGCGCGGGTGTTTGGCGCTGGCAACCTTCCCGGTAAACACATCCACCAGCGCGTAACCGCGATCTCCAACGAACCCTCGTTCTGTCACGTCGACGCTCTCTAACTCCTCGCCCAGCATCGACTTGACGGGATAGCGCCAGAGCGCGGCAACCGACCCAAGCATAGCATCCTCCATTTTCCATGGACATCCCTGGAACAGCCCAAACCTTCTTGGTTCTGACCCCGATCATAACTGGCAATCTGCACCACAAGGAGAAGTCGCCGCAGCTCAGGGGCTGAACAACATGTTTCCTGCCCTCAAGCTCGTGCGTCCACCTGCCTCTGGCATGGGAGATTTTGTCGCGTTGGATGGCTCAGGCCGCCATTTCGACCACAAGACGTTGGTACAAGGAGGAGCTGCCCAAACCGCTAAGAACTGGTGGCATTTCTCAGCAGTACCAATTATAATACAAGAGGTATCCACCAGCAGACCAATCAAATCTTGTCTGACTACATCCTCGCCTTCCTCAATATCAAGTAAGGAGCATTCATGGGAACCACCGGCTACCTGCGCTTTCCGACCATCTCTGGCGATCAGATCGTCTTCACTGCCGAAGATGATCTCTGGCGCGTCTCCGTCAGCGGGGGACGCGCCGAGCGGCTGACCGCTGGTGTGGCAACGGCCACCAGGGCGCGCTTTTCGCCTGATGGCCGGCTGATTGCCTTTACCGGCAGCGACGAAGGCCCTGACGAGGTGTATGTCATGCCTGCCGATGGCGGCCCGTCGCAGCGCCTGACCTACCACGCCGGGCGCTGTCAGGTGGCCGGTTGGCAGCCCGATGGCTCAGCCATTCTCTATGCCAGTTCTGCCGGGCTGCCCTCGCCCCGCTGGCGCATGCTCTTTGCCGTCCCGCCCCAGGGCGGCGAGCCAACCCGGCTTCCCTACGGCGTCGCCAATACCATCGCCTTTGGCCCCAACGGCGCCGTCGTGCTGGGCCGGAACACCAACGAACCCGCCTTCTGGAAGCGCTATCGCGGCGGCACCGCTGGCTATCTCTGGATTGACACGGACGGCAGCGGCGAATTCAAACGCCTGCTCGACATCAAAGGAAATATCACCGCCCCCTGCTGGATCGGTGATCGCATCTTTTTCCTCTCCGATCACGAAGGCATCGGCAACGTCTATTCCTGCTTGCCTACCGGCGAAGACCTGCGCCGCCACAGCCAGCAAGAGACCTTCTACGCCCGCAACCTCTCCACCGATGGGCGTCTGTGCGTCTATCACGCGGGCGGCGACCTCTTTGTCCTTGACCCGGCCACCAACCGCGAAACGCGGCTGGACGTTGATCTGGCAGGATCACAGGCGCAGCGGGCGCGCAAATTCGTCTCTGCTGCCGCCTACAGGGACTCGCAAAGCCTGCACCCCAAAGGCCACTCGGTAGCCCTCACCACGCGCGGGAAAGCCTTCAGCATGAGCAACTGGGAAGGCGCCGTCATCCAGCATGGCGAGATCGATGGCACGCGCTATCGCCTGCTCACCTGGCTGGCCGATGGCAAGCGCCTGGTGGCGATCAGCGACGACGGGAGCGAACCGCGCCTGGCCGTCTTCAGCGCCGATGCCTCGACACCTGCGCGCACGCTGGAGCAGCTTGACATCGGCCATGTGCTGGAGATGCACGCCGCCCCGGTTGGCAATCTGCTGCTCTTGATGAATCATCGCAACGAAGTGCTGCTGGCAGACCTGGAAGCCGAAACGCTGCGCGTCCTGGACCGCAGCAGCTATGGCCGCACTGAGTTTGGCGGCATCATCAGCGGCTGTGCCTGGTCGCCGGATGGCCGCTGGGTGGCCTACGAGCAGGCCATCAACGGCCAGCAGATAATCATCAAGCTCTGCCGCGTCGAAACCGGCGAGACCTATCCTGTGACTGACCCGGTGCGGCGCGACCAGAATCCAGCCTTCGATCCTGCCGGACGCTATCTCTATTTCGTGAGCGCCCGCGACTATAACCCGGTCATGGATGCCATGCACTTCGAACTCAGCTTCCCCAAGGGCGAGCGCCCCTATCTGATTACCCTGCGCAAAGACCTGCGTTCGCCCTTCATGCCGGATACAGCAGATGAGGAAGCCGACGAAAAGAAAGAGAAGAGCGACAGCGACAAGAAGGATGGCGAAGAGCAAAAAGAGGGCAAGAAAGACACGCCCGAACCCGTCGAAATTGATCTCGACGGCATCACTAACCGCGTCGTCGCGTTCCCCGTCCCGGAGGGCCGCTATGGCCGCATCCAGGGCACTCGTGACGGCGCCCTCTTTACCTCTTTCCCGGTTGAGGGCATGCGCGGCGGCAATGGGCACCATAAGGCGAAAGGTAGCCTGGAATACTACGACTTCAAGAAGCGCAAGCAAGAGCATATCGCCGGGGAGGTCTCTGATTTTAGCGTCACCGCCGACGGCAAGAAGCTGCTCTACGTCTCAAACCACCGGCTGCGCGTCCTGAAAGCAGGCGAGAAAGCGCCAGATTCCCCCAACGGCGACAAGCCTGGCCGCGAATCTGGCTGGATTGATCTTGGGCGCGTCAAGGTCTCCATTCGCCCCGGCGCCGAATGGCGCCAAATGCTCGGCGAGGCGTGGCGCCTGCAACGCGAGCAGTTCTGGATCGCCGACATGGGCGGCGTTGACTGGCCGGGCGTCTACAAGCGCTACGCCCCGCTGGTAGATCGCGTGGCCTCGCGCGGCGAGCTTTCGGACCTGTTCTGGGAGATGCAGGGCGAGCTTGGCTCCTCCCACGCCTATGAAATGGGCGGCGAATATCGTCCACATCCCGAATACCGCCAGGGCTTTCTGGGCGTCGATTGGCGTCTTGATGCCGATGCTGGCGTCTATCGCATCGCGCATATCATGCGCGGCGACCCCTGGAATCGCAAAGCAACCTCGCCGCTGCTGGCGCCGGGCGTGAATGCCAGCGTGGGCGATGCCGTGCTGGCGATCAACGGCCAGCGCCTCACGCCAGAGCGCGGCCCGCAGCAGGTGCTGGTAAACCAGGCGGACCAGGAAGTCCAACTGCTCCTTCAGCCCACCGATGGCGAACCACGCACCGTCACCGTGCGCGCGTTGGCAAGCGAGTTTGAGGGGCGCTATCGTGATTGGGTCGAGGGCAATCGCCGCATGGTCCATGAGGCAACGCAGGGCCGCGTCGGCTATATTCATGTCCCCGATATGTGGGCCGATGGCTTCGCTGAGTTCCACCGCTACTACCTGGCCGAATATGACCACGAAGCCCTGATTGTCGATATTCGCTGGAACAGCGGCGGCGCGGTCTCCGGCCTGCTGCTGGAGAAGCTCTCCCGGCCCCGGCTGGGCTATGATTTCCAGCGCTGGTCGCCTCCCTCGCCCTACTTCAGCGAATCGCCGCGCGGCAAGCTGGTAGCCCTGACCGACGAGAACGCTGGCTCCGATGGCGACATCTTCTCGCATGGCTTCAAACTCCTGGGTCTGGGACCGTTGATCGGCAAGCGCACCTGGGGCGGCGTCATCGGCATTGAGCCATATATGCCCCTGGCCGATGGGACCGTGACCACCCAGCCGGAGTTTAGCTTCTGGTTCAAGGATGTTGGCTGGGGCGTCGAGAACTATGGCACCGACCCCACCATCGACGTGGACTACACGCCCCAGGACTACGCGCGCGGCGTGGACCCACAGCTTGCGCGCGCCATTGCCGAGGCGCTTCATCTGGCCGAGACGCATCCATCCCCCAACCCCACGCCAGAAGAGCGCCCTTATCGGGGCTATCCACCCGCGCCAAAGCCGGGTGAAGAGCGCGATACCGCGCCAGTCGCCCAACCAGCAGGAGCAAGACGGCGGCGTGGAACAGAAAAACCCGCGTAAGGTCCGGGAGAGAGAACGCGGCACGGGCAGAAGAGATCGGGCTGGATGAAGCCGAACATACCCAATGAAAGAACTGGAGGTCAACCTCCACCAAATCACTCCTCCGGCCCCTGTATAAGTACCTGCTTAATCGCCTGCTGGAGCCGTTCGATATACTGCTCTTGCGACCACCCGTGTTCGATGGTAAGGCGCTCCCAGACTTCAATGGACAACATCGCCCAGAAAAACTCCGTCGCCGTTTCAATGGTCCATGCTGGCGCAAGCCGCCCTTCTTGCGCCACCTGCTGGATAGTCCCGAGGCATCCCTGATAGAACCCCTCCATCCGATCCGCCCAGGCTGCCGCTGCCGCTTCATCTGTTTCGCGCAGGGCCAGCAGCGCTTTGGCAGATTCGTAGATTTCGGGAAGGTAGTTCCCCCAGAAGGTAACGATCTCCTTCACCCCTGCAACTCCGCCGCTCTCCTTACAGGCCCGCTTGATGCGCTCGATGCGTTCAGGCAATCGATGAACCTCGTCCACATAGCGCCCTGTCGCAATAAAGAGTTCGGTGCGCGAACCAAAATGAAGATAGATCGCCTGACGAGACACGCCTGCGGCCTGCGCAATATCTTCCAGGCGGACGCTGTGGCCCCGCTGGCGCTCCAGCAAACGCCAGGTCGTTTGTAATATCCGCTCGCGGGTATCTTTCTGAACACTTGACATACTGCCTATTCTGGCATATACTTTACGCGGTGTCAAGTTTACACCGTGTAAAGTTCACTCCCTTGGAGGTGCCTGATGTACGACATGATGATTGTTGGCGCGCGGGTAGCGGGTTCGTCTACCGCGCTGCTGCTGGCGCGCAAGGGCTATCGCGTGCTGCTGGCGGATCGGGCCTCCTTCCCCAGCGACACCCTCTCCACACATCAGCTTCAAATCCCCGGCAGCCTCGCGCTCAAGCGCTGGGGGATACTCGACAAGGTGCTGGCAACTGAACCCGGCAAAGCGGCGCAGGTGCGCTTTGATATAGGCGAGATTGTCATCACCGGCCACTACCCGACGGTGGATGGCGTCAACGCGGTCTACAGCCCACGCCGGTACCTGCTCGATCACATACTGGTGGACGCGGCGGCAGAGGCTGGCGCCGAAGTACGCCAGGAATTCACCGTTCAGGAACTGGTGTGGGAAGATGGGCGCGTGGCTGGCATTCGCGGGCAATCAAAAACTGGTGGAAGCGTCACCGAGCGCGCGCGCATCGTCATTGGAGCCGATGGGCGGCACTCGCTGGTTGCCAGAGCCGTTGCCGCGCCAGTCTACGACGAGCAGCCAACGCTCACCTGCGGCTATTACAGCTACTGGGAAGGCGTGCCGCCGCACGGCGGAGAAATCTACCGGCGCGGCAGGCGCATGATAGGCATCTGGCCGACGAATCATCAGCAGACGCTGATCTATATCGTCTGGCCCACTGCTGAATTTGCCACCTTCCGGGCCGATATTGAGGGCAGTTTCATGGCAACCATTGACCTCGTACCCGCCCTCGCCGGGCGCGTGCGCCAGGGGCGACGCGCTGAGCGATTCAACGGATCGGGCGAGATGCCCAACTTCTACCGCAAACCCTACGGGCCGGGCTGGGCGCTGGTCGGCGACGCCGGCTATCTGAAAGACCCCATCACAGGTCTTGGAATCAGTGACGCCTTCCGCGATGCCGAACTGCTTGCGACAGCTCTCGACGCCGGTTTTGCCGGGCGCGAATCCCTGGAAGCCGCCCTGAGTCACTATGAGCAGCAGCGCAATACCGCTTCCAAAGCCCTCTATGATTTCACCCTCGATACGGCCAGGATGAATCCTTTCACCGTTGAACAGATCGCGCTCCTCAAAGCACTCGAACATAATCCTGCGGCAGCAACGCAGTTTTTCGGAGTTCTCACAGGTGTCATACAGCCAACAGAATTTTTCACGTCCCAAAACATCTTCCACATCCTCGGAATGTGCGGGATGGCGAAGATGCTGGCAAGCAAACTCCTGCACTCCCCGCAGCGTCAGGCCACAACCGCGTGAATCAGGGCTATGATGACGTGTGACCATTCAATATAGTTTTCGTCTTAGCCTGCCTGCGCAGGCAGGCGTGGCGAGCAGCAGCCCTCCAGGCGCGTGACTGGTACTGGCACATCGCCCCGCGCGTGAATGCTGCTCCATAGAAGCCCCTCCCCTTCTATGTTATACTATGTCTAGAAGACCCGCCTGATGAGTGCGGGAGAGCGGAGGAGCGCCTTAAGAACTCTATGCAAGCGCATACGCATCGCCATGACCATGCCGCCACGCTGGTAAAGGGCAGGCTGCGTCTGGCTTTTCTCTGTACGTGTGTAATTCTGGTGGTAGAGGTTGCCGGAGGGTTGGTCGCCAACAGTCTGGCGCTGCTCAGCGACGCCGGGCACGTGGTGACAGACCTGTTTGCCCTGGGGCTGGCCTGGTTCGCCAGCGCCCAGGCGGCCCGCCCGGCCAACGCCCGCAACACCTTTGGCTATCATCGCGTCGGGATTCTGGCTGCGCTGACCAACGCCATAACCCTCATCCTCATTGCCATCTTCATCTTGATTGAGGCCGCCAGCCGCCTGATGCGCCCGGAGCCGGTGCAGCCACTCGCCATGTTTCTGGCTGCCAGCGTAGGCATCGGCGTCAATCTGGCGATTGCCCTGGGCCTGCGCGGCGCGGGCCACGAAAACCTCAATGCCCGCAGCGCTCTCCTGCATGTGCTGGGCGATGTAGGCGCCTCGGTTGGCGTCATTGTCGCGGGCATCATGATCCTGTTGACCGGCTGGACGCTTGCCGACCCATTGCTTTCCGTCGGCATCGCCGCGTTGATCTCAGTGAGCGCCTTTCGCGTGGTCCGCGAAACGCTCAGCATCTTGCTGGAGGCAACACCGCCGGGCCTGGCGATGGAACGGCTGGTCAGTGATCTCTGCCAGATTACCGGCGTGCGCAATGTCCACGACCTGCACGTCTGGAGCATCAGCAGCGGCATGCGTGCGCTCTCCTGCCACGCCGTCATTGACGACCTGCCGCCCAGCGGCAGCGCGCCCATCCTGGACCGCATCTCCCAAATGCTGCTGGAAAAATATCAGATTGAACACGCGACGGTGCAATTCGAGAGCACCGCGCACACCAGCCACCAGGGACACTGCGCCTGCACCTCTGACGCCCTCTATTGTGACCTGAACCACTGCGGCGAAGCTGGCGATTAAAACCGCTGGGAAATATCACCGCTTTTTCCTCCTCCAAGAAGAATAAGCCATTCGGCCAATAAATTGGCCGCTACGGGTCTGACGGCCAGGATGTCGCTCGCCATATCAACTCGCAAACGGGTTTCCTGGCAGAATACCTCTAGCGGCGATGTTAATCGCCGAATGGTTATGGCACCCGTCTTGCTCATCAAGCAGCAACGGTGTATGATGGTTCTTGCAAGAGATGATGAAAAACAGAGAATGAAGCTCTGGGAGGGGACTTTTATGAAAATTACCTGCAAACAATCTGATATGAGCCGGGGGCTGTCGGTGGTCAGTCACGCCGTCGCCACGCGCAGCACCCTGCCCGTGCTGTCCAATATTTTGATGGCAACCGACGACAACCGGCTTCGGCTCTCGGCCACCAACCTGGAGATTGGCATCACCTGCTGGGTACCTGCGCAGGTAGCCGAAGAGGGATCGCTGACCGTCCCGGCGCGGCTGCTCACCGAGTTTGTCGGCGGGCTGCCCCAGGGTGCCATCGACATGACCCTGCCATCCGGCAGCTACACGCTCAGCGTCAAAAGCAACCGCAGCGCCGCCAACATCAAAGGGATGGACGCCGGGGAGTTTCCAACCATCCCCAGCGCCGACAGCAGCGAACCGCCAGTGCTGCTGGATGCCGCCACCCTCAAAGAGATGATCGGGCAGGTGGCCTTTGCCGCCGCCACCGACGAGACGCGCCCCATCTTTACCGGCGTCTTCACTCAGATCGCCGAAGACAAAGTCACCCTGGCCGCCGCCGACAGCTATCGGCTGGCCGTGCGCTCAACCAGCCTGGCAGCCAACGGCCACCCAACCGGCGACATCCTCATCCCCGCGCGCACGCTCACCGAACTGGCGCGTATCCTGCCCTCGGAAGGCACCGTGCAAATGGTGGTGACGCCCAACCGCAGCCAGGTGCTGTTCCACTCCGAAGGCATGGACCTGATCTCGCGCCTGATCGACGGCGCCTTCCCGGCCTACCAGCGCATCATGCCGCAGAGCCACGAAACGCGCGCCGTGCTGGATACCGCCGAGTTCCGCGCCGCTGCCAAATCCGTCGCACTCTTCGCCAAAGACAGCAACAACATCGTCACCCTGACGATTGAGCCAGGCAAAGCCGATGGAGCCGAGCCGGGCACGGTGATGATGCAGGCAACGGCAGAGGAACTGGGCGACAACACCACTGTCCTCAATGCCGCAGTGGATGGCAAGGGGCTGCGTATCATGTTCAACGTGCGCTACCTCACGGATGTGCTGGCGGTGATTGACACGCCTGAAGTGGCGCTGGAACTGGAATCTCCACAGAAGCCGGGCGTCGTGCGCCCCGTTGGCGCCACCGACTACACCTATGTGATTATGCCCATGCACACCATCCGCTAACCGGCTGAAAAGCACGTTGCAACTTCAGGCATCAGTTGGCGGTTTTGGCAAACTGATGCCTTGTAGACCCAAGACATGGTGCCCCCTCAAAAGAGAGATGGTACATCCCCTCAACCCTCACGAGAGAGCGCTATTTGGCAGTAAGATAGAGGTATGACGATGACCAACCATCCAATCTCCGGTGGGGTTGTCCACGAATTGCCGGAGGACTTACGGAACACCCTCGCTGCTGACGCAGAGGCGCTGGCGATATGGGAAAACCTGACGCCTCTTGCGCGCAATGAATGGATATGCTGGACCATCTCCGTTAAGAAGCCGGAAACGAGAAAACAGCATGTCGAAAGGGTGCGTACTGAGCTTAAAGAGGGCATGCGCCGACCCTGTTGTTGGATAGGCTGTATTCACCGCCCGGATAAGCCAATAAGCCCTTCAGTACAATATGTACTCAACAAACAAGCCAAAAAGCCATCTTAATGAAGTTTTCTTTTTTAGCGGATCAGCGCCTGGATCAGCGCCACAACCCCATAGACGACAGCAGCGAGCAAAGCCAGAATGAGCAGCCAGCCCAGCACCAGGGCAATGCGCCGCACCCAGCGCGGCTTGCGCAGGAAGAAGCGTTCCCACTGCTCGCGGGCAATTTCCGCCGGGGTATACCATGTCCACTGACGGCGGGCACACGGCTGAGCAGCGCTGGCCGTTGTCTGAAGCGCCGGAGCCTGCTCAGCGGGCCGCAAAATCGCGGGCGCTGGCTCGGCCAGCGTCGCGGCGGTATGTTCCAATACCTCGTGACGAATAAAGTACGCGGCATGATCGTAGATACAATCGGAGCAATCAACCGCCACAACATTCTTATGCGTACTCGCAATATCCAGCGGGCCGCACCAGCCCAGGCGTGCCCGCCCGTCCCAACCTCCCGACTCTTCTGAGAAGAGGTTGGCGAATGGCGACCAGACCAGCGCGTTATCGTGATACGAATAGTAGACCGTCAGCCGCCCAACCCGATCCAGCGCCTGATACCCATAACCATTCAGCCGATGATTGATGCCGCTCCTGGAAGGCGACGCCAGGCCATCAGTCAGCGTCGTTTGCAGCGCGTCTGCATTCATATCAGCGGCGTAAAACACCATCTGGTCAACAATCAACGGCGTTGTGCCCTCGGATGCCTGCGCACAGCGCAAAACTGCCAACATGTTCAGCGCCTTGATCGCCAGGAAACAACCCATGCTGTGCGCCACCAGCAGGATACGACGCCCCGGCTCCGCGTCGCGCAGGTCTGACAGCAAATTTGCCAGCGAAAAAGCGGCGAAACGCGCCACCTCTTCCTTATCCAGCAAATAGCCGGGGAAAATGCGATGCGCGCACGGCCAGGTAAAAGCAATCGTATGCTTATAAAGCGGCTGCGGCTGCGGAAGCCGCTTCCTGAACGCATGCGCCAGCCGCAGCGCCCCCTGCTGGGTTGGCGGCGGCTGCGTGCCCAGTGCCACCGTCAGCCCGGTGGAGACGCCCTCCGGCGCGGTCTCATGGAAACCATGTACCACGATCAGTACATCGCCGTCCGGCAGAATGCCCCTCAAACGCTCTGGCGCGTCCCTATGGGAGATCATCTGCCACGTTCCATAGGTGAAGATCGGCTGGGCGCCAGGCGCGGGGTGCGTGTGAAACGCCTGGGCCACCTGATAATCGCCTCCTGGCAGGGGAAGACTATCGTAGGGATCGGCGCTCGTTGGGTCCGCACGACAGGTGACAACATACAAGGCGCTGCTGCTCTGATCGGACGCCAGAGCGCTCTCCGGCGCCTTTTGAGTAGTAGTGGATGATGACATAGTGATTCCTCCCAAGGAGCGTTTCGCGCCTCCTACCAGCAAAGTAGCAACCTTACTGCCGGACATCAACAGCCCTCTACAGCACAGCTACTCTACTTCCCTCTAAGAAACGATGAATGCAGGCTCGTTTTGCTGATGAACTGCGCAGCGGCGTGCGGCCTCCAGGGAGTTATTGCTGGCGGCGCAGCGACGCGCCAGCCAACACACTGGTGCCGCAAGAAAAGAGCGTATGCTATCAAGAGGATCATTAAGAAGCAACCATTGTTGGGGATCACAGCGCCTGGTGATAGTGGGGATTGCTGCTGGCAGGCGCCCTCAGCTATGGGCCTTTTCTAGTATAGCACATATGTTCTAATTTGTCAAGCCCGCAGCATCCCCAATTGCGCGATACCCACAGACAAGGAACTGCCCCATGCCCAGGATGCCTGGATTGAGGCCATAAGCATCACCGAGAGTGCCTCCCAATGGGGCCAACTATGTACTGATCTCGTTCAGCGGCAGCGGACCGCGCTGCCTGGTCAGCCTGGCCTCCAACCCCGGCCCAAGGCAAAAAAGTAGGGCGATAGCAGCGTCGGCCCCCGGCAGCCCACCAGAATACCGGCGCTCAATCACCCTATGATGATATACTTCAGACAGTAACACAAAGCTGTGCAAGAGGGGGGTAATGCCTATGCCGGGCCAATGGCCGTTTGAAAAAGTGCTGATTGTCAATCGCGGCGAAATCGCCGTGCGCATCATTCGCGCCTGCCGCGAAGTGGGGCTGAAGAGCGTCGCCGTCTATTCTGACGCCGACCGCACCGCCCGGCATGTGCGCATGGCCGACGAAGCCTATCATATCGGGCCGTCGCCTGCCCGCGAAAGCTACCTCAACATCCCCAAACTGCTGGAGGTGGCCCAAACATCGGGCGCAAAGGCGATCCATCCCGGCTATGGCTTTCTGGCGGAAAACGCCGCCTTTGCCGATGCCTGCGCGGAGGCCGGGCTGATCTTCGTCGGCCCAACCGGCGACGCCATGCGCGCCGTTGGCGAAAAGACCTCCGCGCGGCGCGTCGCCCAGAAGGCGGGCGTCCCGATTGTCCCCGGCGCCACCACCGGCCTGGAAGATGCGCGAGAAGCCATCACGCTGGCCGGGCAGTTGGGCTATCCGGTCATGCTCAAAGCCGCAGCAGGCGGCGGCGGCATGGGCCAGCGCATCGTCCATGACCCTAAAGAGATGGAAGCCTCCCTGCGCGCGGCGCGCAGCGAAGCCGCCAGCGCCTTTGGCGACAGCGAAGTCTACATGGAAAAGGTGATTATGCCCGCCCGGCATATCGAAATGCAGATCATTGGCGATACGCGCGGCACCATCGTCCACCTGGGCGAGCGCGAATGCTCGGTGCAGCGCCGCCGCCAGAAGCTCATCGAAGAATCGCCCTCTGTCGCGCTGGACGAAGAACTGCGCGCCCAGTTTGCCGAAGCCGCCATCACCGTCGCCCGCGCCATCGGCTATACGAACGCAGGCACCTGCGAATTCCTGCTCGGCCCTGACCGCCAGTTCTACTTCCTCGAAGTCAATACCCGCTTGCAAGTGGAGCATCCCGTCACCGAATGGCGCACCGGCCTTGATCTCGTCAAGGAGCAACTGCGCGTCGCGGCAGGTCTGCCGCTCTCGTTTACCCAGGAGCAGGTCCAGTTCCGGGGCCACGCCATCGAGTGCCGCATCACCGCCGAAGACCCCTACCGCCGCTTCCTGCCTGGCGCCGGAACCATCACCGCTTATCAAGAGCCAGCCGGGCCAGGCGTGCGCGTGGACAGCGGCGCCTTCGCCGGCATGGAGGTTCCCTTATTCTACGATTCACTGCTCGCCAAACTGATTACCTGGGGCGAAGACCGCAGCGAGGCCATTGCGCGCATGCGCCGCGCCCTCGAAGAATATACGATCATGGGCGTCAGCACCACCATCCCCTTCCACCAGTTCGCCATGCAGCACCCGCGTTTTGTCTCCGGCGATCTTTCTACCGGCTGGGTCGCCGAAACCTGGGGCGAATCTGGCGAGAAAGCGGCGCAGGACACACAGGCAGACGACAGCGCCCTCTCGCCGGAAGCCGTCGCCGCGCTGGCTGCCGCTTTGGTTGACCAGGAAGCAGGCGCCGCCGCGCGCAGGCGCTTTCATCCCGCCGGAGAGAATGGCAGCGAGCGCAGCCCCTGGCGCGAGGCGGGCCGCCGCGCCGCACTGCGAGGGTGGTAATGGCAAAAGTCGGTGATCTGGTAAAAATACGGGCATACCCGGCCTGGGCAGACACGCTGCCACCCGAAAGCCAGGCAGTCTTTCGGCTCTGCGTGGGCAAGACGTTCCGCGTGCGCGAAATCGACGAACACGGCCACCTGGAACTATGGACCCACCGAGGAAAAGACACTCCCCATATTGCCCGCGCGGATGTAATCTGGGTGAACGCGGAGGATGTCGAGCTAGTCACTAACCGTCCATAACCAGAGAAAATTGGAGGTCATATGACACCAATGGAGATTCTAGAAGAACTGAAGAAACTGTCGCCCAGCGAACGTCTGGGCATTATAGAAGCCGCTCTACACCTCACTCGCCAGGAGATGCAACAAGGAGAGCAGCCGCCTCATTGGACCCAAGAGCAGCGACAACTGGCCCTGGCAGCCCAAACCTTACTTCCCGACTACGCTGACCGCCAGATTGCAGGGGCTTGACGCTTTCTTGCATATTCTGGTGATCTTTCACATGCACCTGGCGCAGTTCAACAAGGAGCGGCGGCAATGGGTATCTTGACCGAAGATATGCAGCGCGTGGTCAACGAGCAGCGGCTGGGCTTTATCGCCACCGTTTGCCCCGATGGCACGCCCAACCTCTCGCCCAAGGGCACCACCACCGTCTGGGACGACGACCATCTGGTCTTTGCCGACATCTGCTCGCCTGGCACCATCGCTAACCTGCGGCACAATCCGGTGCTGGAGATCAATGTCGTTGACCCGATGGTACGCAAGGGCTACCGCTTCAAGGGCACAGCGACTATTTTGACTGAAGGGCCAGATTTTGACCAGATCGTCAGTTTCTATCGTCGACGCGGCACCGCCAATCCCATCAAGCATATTGTGCTGGTAACAGTCGAGCGCGCCCTGCCTGTGATCTCGCCTGCCTACGATCTGGGCCAGACAGAAGCAGAGGTGCGCAGCCGCTGGGAGCAGTATTGGGACGCGCTGCGACAGGGCAGCGCAGAGAACAGGTCGTAAGCTATGCAGTATGGAAAACACCCTTCGATTGATCCAGAGGGCGAGCCGTTGCTCCGCGCCTACATCCTCAACGCAGTGGAGCGGCTTACCCCCAAAGAGCGCCTGGCGCTGGTTGACCGGATTGTGCGGCTCGCTCGCCGGGAACTGGACCGCGCGGAGCAGACGCCGGAAACGCACGAACGGCGGCAAGCGCTGGCGCAGCTTGCCGAGGCGATCATGCTTGATTTTCTTTACAAGGACGACCACTGGGGCCAGCTTGTTTGACGCCCTTCCTCCGCCGATCAGCTTCAGCCAATAATGAAGTTCTCCATTGTATCCAGGCCACCGACGCCTGGCGTCTCAAGCGCGCGGCTAGAGGCGCTGCGGCGAAAGGCGAGCCGCGCCTGCGCGGGCTGAGAAGAAAACATGGCCTGACGAAAGGTAAGACTTCATCATTCGCTGTATCCAAAAGTACCAATTTCCGCCAAGATGCGCACCCAATTGTTGACAATGGAGCGCTGGCCTGGTATAATCTTCTCAGAGCTTCGGTAACGAGCGATCCATTTTCATTCTGGAGTTTGTGAAGTTCGTTGAGGGAACTGAAGAACGGCTGGCGGTGTCGGCCCACAAAGCCGACGGCGCCATGACCCCACACCCAGCTAGACTAGCTATGGGGCTAGGGAGTCATTGTATCATCGAGACCCCACAGCGGCTCTGGCAGGCGAACCCATCAAGCGTGATCTGGACTGGGTTGGTGAAGGTCAGAGCCGCTCCATTTCTCTGCCGTTAGACGGCAAGAAAGGTTGGTCTCGCATGACACGCGCGTCCCTGATCCCTTCGTATCCCCGGCGTCCCTCCCCGGCCAAAATCTGGCTGGACAAGCAGCGCGGGCAGAGCAGCGCTGCTGCCGCGCCTGCTGCCACACCCCCGCCGCCGCAGCCCGGCGCTGCGCGGATGCCCGCCTCACCGAACGCGCCGCGCCCTTCCTGGCACAGCAGCGCGCCAGCCGCGCTCCCTGCACTCCCGCCAGTTGCGCCCGGCACGATGCCCATTTTATCGGGCGGGCACGTAAGACCCCGGCTTTTAAGCCGGGGTCTTACGCGCCCTGGCTGCGTTGTTGACACGTTACACCATAATGTGATATGATGTAAGCATAAAACAGAAACGCGCTTACAAGTATCGCTTCTATCCGACCCCAACGCAGACCCAGACCCTGGCGCGCACCTTTGGCTGTGTGCGCTACGTCTACAATTGGGGTTTGCGAGCGCGAACAGACGCCTACTACCAGCGCCAGGAACGCCTGTACTACGAACAGTTGGCGGTGCTGTTGACGACGCTGAAGCGGCAAGAAGCCACAGCCTGGCTGCAAGAAGTCTCCAGTGTTCCCTTGCAACAAGCGCTGCGTCACCTGGAGAGCGCGTTTCACAACTTCTTCGAGGGCCGGGCCAAGTACCCCACGTTCAAGAAGAAACGCGGTCCACAGGCAGCCACCTACGCCAGTTCTGCCTTCAAGTGGGATGGCACGGCGCTCACCCTGGCAAAGATGGAGGCTCCCCTGGACATTCGTTGGAGCCGCCCCTTGCCGAAAGATGCTAAGCCCATCACCGTCACGATCACGAAAGACCCGGCAGGGCGCTACTTCGTCTCGTTCCTGGTGGAAGAAGACATCACGCCTCTGCCCATTTCGCCCAAGACCATTGGGATTGATCTGGGCTTGCATGACGTGGTGACGCTCTCGACGGGGGAAAAGACTGGCAACGAACGCTACTTTGCCAAAGATGAAAAGCGCCTGGCGCGTGCCCAGCGTGCCCATGCGCGCAAGCACAAAGGTTCCAAGAATCGAGAGAAGGCGCGGCGTAAGGTGGCTCGTATCCATGCCCGCATAGCCGATAGACGCCGTGATTTTCTGCACAAGCTGACGACGGGACTCATCCGCGACAACCAAGTGGTCTGTGTCGAGTCGTTGGCGGTGAAGAACATGATGCAGCATCATTGCCTGGCAAAAGCGATAGCCGACGTGGGCTGGGGAGAACTCATCCGGCAGTTGCAGTACAAAGCGTCCTGGTATGGCCGCACTGTCGTGGCGATTGACAAGTTCTATCCCAGTTCCAAACGCTGTCATGCCTGCGGGCATCTCCTTGACTCTCTCACGTTGGATGTTCGGCAGTGGACCTGTCCCGAATGTGGCACTGTCCATGATCGAGATGTGAACGCTGCCCTGAATATCAAGGCCGCTGGGCTAGCGGTCTACGCCTGTGGAGAAGTGATAAGACCTGGACGGGCGAAAACCCGTTCGGGCGCGCTTCGGTGAAGCAGGAACCTCTCCGGTGACGGAGGGGAATCCCCGGCATGTATGCCTGGGGAGGATGTCAACCGCAGAACCGGCTGGTCTGGCTGCGCGCCGCGCTGCTTCGTGAAGTGGCGTCAGGGCTGGCGGTGGTGGCAACGCCGCTCACCCAGTTGGGTCGCCCGCTGCGCAATCAAGCGCTGATAGCGAAAGCAGAGAACATCGGGCGGCTGGCCTGGGAACTGGTTCACTGCCCAGGGGCAGCAATTCTGGAGTACGAGCTTGGGCATTTGCTGGCGCACCTGCGCCGTTGATGGTGCGCGCCAGACCCCTGCCGACGAGGACGCCAACGGTACACCCCCTGCCCAGAGCAAAGAGCAGCGCCGCAGCCCAATGGGCTGCGGCGCTGTCGGAACGCGAGGGGCATCGCCGAAGCGACACCCACTCACAGGACAGGACTAGGGTTGGTAGCCGATAACATCGCTGCCCCCTGTATCGTGCAGCGTGCCCGACGTGCCCGTGTAGACAAAGTACATCGGGCGCTCCGCCACAATCGCCACATTGGACTCCACCACCATCGAGAACGACTGGTTGTTCAGCACCCCGTTGGTGAAGAGCGTGAAGCGCGTGCTGGGCGCAACCGTGTACACCCGCACCAGGGGCGCCTGCCCGTTGGCCGACAGGAACGTCACCGTCACCACCGCCGTATTGGTCGGGTCCGGGTTCTCAATCGTCAGGTACTCGGCAAACTGCCCTCCCGTGTAGCCTTCGGCAAAGTAGAACAGGTTGCCTGGGGCATTGGCGCCCAACACATCCGAGGCGCCAGGAATCGAAGCACTGCTGGTCGTCCCCGTCGGACCAGTGTACTTGAAGCTGATGAAGCGCTCCGCCAGAATCGCCACCCCATTAGTGCTGCCCACATGCGCGCTGTTGTTGCCCTGCACGAACTGGCTGACCAGCACGATATGCTGGGCGCCTGGGTTGAGGCTGAAGCTGGTGGTGACGGGGGCACCACTGCCCTGGAAGAAGGTGACGGTCACATCTGCCACATTGGTCGTTGGGTTGGAGACAATGTAGCGCTCGGTGAAGGTGGAGCTGACATAGCCTTCCGCGAAGTACCAGTCGGTCTGGGGTTGAGCGACCCCAATCACATCCGCCGAGCCGGTAAAGTTGGTGGTGCTGTCCTTCAGGTAGAGGGGCCGTTCCACCAGCCCTGGCAGGGAGAGATGGACCAGCGCGCTGTACTGGCCGGAAGGCACATCCCCATTGACAAAGACCGTGCCACGACTATTGGCCGCGACTGTATGCGTGATCTGGGTGGGCGTGCCGCCCGCCTGCGAGAAGTATTGGATGGTAACGGTCATGGCGTTGGTCGGGTCGGGGTTGAGGATGGTTAGCCAGGTATCGTCATGGCCTTTGGTCGTGTCCAGATAGCCAAAATCGAAGTCCTGACTCAAGCTGGTGGCGCCCACCACATCACTGCCGCCGGGAACGGGAGAGGGCAGGTTGGTGTAGGTGAAGTACATGGGCCGCTCAGCGATGATAGGTTGGTCAGAGGTGACAACCATTGAGACTTCCAGGTTGTTGCCAATCTCGCTGTTGACCAGGATGGTGAAGCGGGAGTTGGCTTTGACCAGGTAGGACTTCTGGACAGGGGTACCATGATTGAGCAGGTAGTCCACCGTGACGTGGGCATCGGTAGCACCAGGGTTGGCGAGGGTGAGCCAGGTCTGGAAGCTGCCTCCCGTGTAGCCTTCGGCAAAGTACCACGTCTTGGAGACATTGGCTGCTACTACTACGACCTGCACAGGGAAGGGATTAAAGGCGCTGTTAGCATCCTTTACCGAAAGGTTTGTTGTGTAGGTCTGCGGCGAGTTCCCAAGGTTGAAGCTCAGTGTGACCTGCTGCGAGGCGCCAGCGGCGACCGTTCCACTGGTAACGTCTGCCGACAGCCAGGCAGGAAGCGTACTCAGTGACCAGTTATAGGGGTTGACGCTGTTGTTCTGAATCGTCAGGGTCTGCGGCGCCGGGTTCACCCCTGGCATCGTCGTCAGATAGATGATGGTTGGGGTAAGCGTGGGCACATCGCCAGCGATGTCGCGTGCCAGGTTCCAGACATCAGGCGTGCCGATACCCGAAGCCATATCATAGCCAGCAGTCGCTGGGTAGTCGCCATTATTGATGCCGATGTTATCGTTGTTGCCCAGGGTGATGTCGTGATAGGCGGTCAGCGCCTGCGGGGTATTAAAGACCTGATAGAGCTGCGCGCTGGCGCTGCCCAGGGTCGGTTTGCCCTGGTTCGTCAGGTACTCATTGATGTCGGTAGCTACCCCTGCCCAGAGCGGCGCAGCCGCGCTGGTGCCACCGACCTTAATCCAGCCTAGACTCAAACACCCAGTTGGGTCGGTACAATATTCCGAATAACCTGTCGCGGGATCAGCATCTGCCGAAACATCGGGCACTTCACGCTTGCCATTGGAGAACATATTGGTGACGCCTGGGCCTGTCTGATAGCTCGGCTGCGAAAAGAAGCTGCTCAAGCCGCCGCCATCGCTGCCAAACGAATTGTTCCAGACCGTCTCACTGCCATAGGTGCCGCCATTACCTGTATTGAGCGTGGTGCCGCCAACCCCAACGACAAATGGATCAGAAGCTGGGAACTCTACCGCCAGGGCAGTGATTGGCGGATTACTCGTAGAAAAGCAATCGGCAGAACCATCATCCCCAGAGGAGGAGAAAAACGCCTGACCTTGCGCGGCACCTTGCGCAAACACGTTATCAAATGCCTGCATGGCAGCAGTGCCTGTCTGGAATTCGCACAGCCCCCAGCTATTGCTAGTGACCTTGGCGGTATCGTCTATAACAATCTGATTAAAAATATCCAGAAAGCCCTGGAAGGTATTCGGGGCGATATAAATCTTCTGCGCAGCGCCTGGAGCGATGGCCGAAACGACCTCCATATCCAGCTCTACCTCAATCGCGTCGCCAGCAGCCGTCGGGTTGCCAGACGCGCCATCCAGCAGCACGTTGGTGTATTTGGCCGAGCCAAGATGATAAAAGCTGAGATAGGTGTTGATGTCACTGGGAATGTAGCCATCCAGCTCAGCAATAGCAACCGTCTGGCCGGTGCCATCAGCGTGGCTGATGAGCGAGTTCATATCGTAGGCGGTGCGCAGTTCACTGGGCGTATAGCCGCCGCCGGGTCCGGTGGCTGGGGCTTGCGGAGCCAGCGAGCCAAGCCGGTGGGGTGTGGAGACGTTATCCAGACCGCCAATGTTGAGAATCTTGCCAGCCAGCGATGCGGGCACCGAGGGCGTCGTGCTGGGGGCATAGACGGTCTTGCCATTGAGGGAATAATTGGAAATCTGGACCTGGAATGCCTGCTCAACTGCGGCAACCGTGCCAACGGCATCAATGCTCAGACGGTTGGCCGCTACCGACTGTACCGTCAGACCCTGGCTGCGCAGGAAGGCAACCACCGCGTCGACACTGGCCTGAGACGGCGCAAAGCGCTCTGTAAACTGTTGAGGGGTGAGATATTGGTGATAGAGTGGAGAATGTCGGTCATTCTGCGCGGCGATCAGCGCCTTCAGTCCGGCAGGGTCAGAGAGATTCAGGCTGATAATCAGGTGCAGCGTTTGCTGCCCATCGGTCGCGCCAAGCGGAGTCTTACCGTTCAGGGCAGGAATCTGGTAGCCCGGAATGGGATTGCGCCCGCCTGGAGCCGACCTGGCGCTTGCGAACCCTGCAAAGAGGAAGAAGAGGGTCGCCAGAACGGTCATGGTCAACAGCGCCGGGAGCGCAAGTTTTTTGGGTCGCCTCATGCACATCATCCCTTCTTAGGAAGAATAAGAACATAGGGGTTCATCAGCGTTGCTACAGAGTGAAACCAGATGTTTGATGCGGGTACACCTCCTGACTCAAGAGAAACAGAGGCCCTTGCTCATCCGTAGAGATGGTAGCACACGGCTATGTGCCGGTCAATAGCTCTAGTACTTTTGGAAGGTAAAGCATCTTTCGTTACACAGGTTGAGATTTATCTGCAACTGAGCAGGAGGGCAAAATGAGCAAGCGCAACAAAAGCCCCAATCCCAACGACCCGACACAATGGATAGGTCAGCCCTACATCCCGCAGCAGCGCTTCTCCTCCCTCTGGTGGGCATGGAATCCGCTGTACGCTTTTTTCTTGCGGCTGTTCAAACATCCGAATAAACAAGGCTGCTCTCTTGTATTTCTGCTCGTTGGCATTATTGTTCTTATCTGGGCCGGGTTGTTTGCCATTGGGCTGATCGCTGCCAGTGGGCTGAGCGTCTGGATAGTGGGCGCGCTGGCCCTGGCCGCAGCGATGATCGTTGTCGGGTTTAGCATCAGCGCCAGGCGTATACAGCGCGCCAGGAAAGCGCAGCGCCACCACAAGCGCCATGCTGCCCGCCGACATTCATAAGAAAGGCTGGCGGCTAAAGATCGCGCCTGGAGGCTCCGCCGCAAAGCCTGCCTGCACGGGCTGGGAGAAAAACCCTGCATTCCTAAGTCATGAGGCTTGCTATTGCCCGCCAATCCTGCTATACTACCAGCCATGAAATATTGCATCCTTCATGTTTGCCAGGCTGGATACCCCCTGGTCCCCCTGGTTTATCACATGGCCCTTCCTGTTCTGGCCGCGTAAGCCTGGCGCTGTTGCTTACGTGGCGGAATGTGGCGCCGCCTGATGCTTGATCGCTCGCTGGCCGCTTTTGCCGCTTGTGAGCGCTGGCGTTTTCTTGCACCGGGCAAGGCCGTGTTTCTCACATCCGCTTTCTGATACACGCCCAGAGCATCTGGCGCCAGGCATCCGCTCTCTCTTTTTGCTGCCGCAGTACATCAAATCCACTTGAACGATGACTCCGCCCTATCAAGGCAGTGGCCGACGATATATGGCCCTGCTCTTCAACTGGATTTGATGTCCATCGTTCACCAGATGAAAGTGGATGCTTATGGAAACCATCAAAAAAAGCTCGCCAGAGAGCCAAAGGGGGGCAGCGCGCCCGACGCCGCTCTGGCGCAATCGTGACTACCTGCTCTTGTGGAGCGGTCAGGCCATCTCATCGGTGGGCAGCAGCGCCTCGGGATTGGCCTTGCCGCTGCTGATTCTTGGCCTCACGCAGTCGCCCGCGCAGGCCGGACTTGCCGGGGCGCTGCGCTCGCTGGCCTATCTGGTGCTGGGTCTGCCCGCTGGAGCGCTGGTTGATCGCTGGAATCGCAAACGGACGATGATCTTTTGCGATGCCGGGCGGGCGCTGGCCCTGGGCAGCATCCCGCTCGCGCTGGCGCTGAACCATTTGACGATGCTCCAGATTTATGTGGTTTCAGTTATCGAGGGGGCACTGTTTGTTTTCTTTGGCCTGGCTGAATCGGCGGCGCTGCCGCGCGTGGTGGACAAAGCGCAGCTTCCCGCCGCCACCGCGCAGGGCGAAGTGACCGAGACTGCTGCCTCGTTCGTTGGGCCGTCGCTGGGCGGCGCGCTCTTAGGTGTGGCTCGCGCGCTGCCTTTCCTGGCAGATGCTATCTCCTATATTGCTTCGGTGCTGTCGCTCTCCCTGATTCGCCTGGCCTTTCAGGAAGAGCGTTCACACCAGGCACACAGCTTGCGGTCCGAGATGTGGGAGGGGCTGGTCTGGCTCTGGCGCGAGCCGGTGCTGCGCGCCTTCGCGCTGCTCCATACCGGGTTGATCTTCTCCTATTCAGGCATGACGCTGCTGGTGCTGGTCATTGCAGATCGCCAGCATGCCGCACCTTTTGCCATTGGGCTGATGTTTGGCCTGAGCAGCCTGGGCGGTGTGCTGGGCGCGCTGCTTGGCTCGCAGGTGCATAAGTACCTGCATATGTGGAAGATCATGGCAGGCTCGTTCTGGCTCTTCGCCTTACTCTGGCCGCTCTATGCCGCTGCGCCCTCGCTGCTGGCGCTGGGGGCCATTCTGGCCGCCTTCTGGGTGGTCGATGAAGTCTACGATGTAGCGCAGTTGAGCTATCGGCTGGCGCTGATCCCCGACGCTTTGCGGGGTCGGGTCAATGGGACGTTTCGCCTGCTCTTCTTTACCAGCGAAACGGTGGGCCTGGCGCTCACCGGCCTGCTCTTGCAGCAGATCGGGGTGGTGACGACGATTCTCTGCTTTGAGGTCGCGCTGATCGTTCTGGCAGTGATGGCGACAGTGAATCGCGGTCTGCGCAAGGCGCGGCCCATTGCCGATTTGTAGGCTTTGGAAAGCCTGGTACTCTGCGCGCTGGCTCCAGCAGTCCCCGCTGGAGCCAGCGCTTTGCCAGTCCGTATACGTCGTCGCGGTCGCCGTCTTTGCGCCGCCCGATCACAACGATCAGCACCTCAATCTCATCACGGTTCACCCGCTAAGCCCTATCGTGATGGTATTCATTCTCGCGTCGAAACGAAGGCTGATTACCAGTGTTAAGGCGAGACCATTAATCGCCCGCCCGACCGGCTTCGGCCTTTGGTCGCTCAGAAGGTGCTGGCTCACTGCCCTGATCCGCTGCTGTTTGCGCATTGACCAGCGGGCGCGCCCGCCCGGAGGGTGTGCCACCGCCGCGCACGATGGAGCAGAGGATAGCAACAGCGCAGATGGCAACCGAAGCCAGAAAGGCATGGCTCATTCCATTGGTGAACACTGCGGAGATGGATGCAGGCAGATGGCCGACGGTGCCCAGAAAGACCTCGTTGACCAGCACTGGCGGCATGGACGCTGCTGTCACGGCCAGCGCGACGGCAAAGCTGAAGATCGTGCCGACGTTGCGGATGGTATTGAGTGTGGCGGCGGCCACGCCCAGCCGGTTGGGCGGCGCGGAACTCATGGTAGTGCTGGTATTGGCAGGCCAGAAGAGGCCACTGCCCACGCCCATCAGCGCGAGCGCGGCGGCCAGTTCCAGATAGGGGGTCGTAGGGGTCAGCAGCATCAGCAGCAGGAGCGCGGCGCACTGCGCAACCAGCCCAAGCGTCGCGGGGATCACGCCCCCGACGTGATCCGCCAGGCGCCCGCCAAAAGGTCCAAGGATTGCCATGACCACTGGTAGGGGCAAAATCAGGAACGCCGCCGTCAGCGGGCTGTAGCCGCGCACGCCCTGAAAGTAGAAGATCAACAGGAACTGAACGGCGAAGACGGCCAGGGCTTGCAGCATCGCCGCCAGCACGGAGAAAGCATAGCGACGAATGCCAAAGAGGCGCAGGTCGAGCATCGGATACTTCGCGCGCTGCTCCCAGAAAAGGAAAGCCACCAGCGCGACAATGGCAGCGGCGAACAAGCTCAGGATAGACGGGGAGAGCCAGCCAGGGCCGATGCCCTGCGTGATGCCCAGCAGCAAACACACCAGCCCGGCGGTGAAGAGCAGGGCGCCAGGTATATCAAAGCGCTCGCCTTTCGGGTTGGGCGCAATGTCGTGCAGCAGGAAAAAAGCGGCCAGCGTGCCGAGGATGCCGATGGGAAGATTCACCAGAAAAATCCAGCGCCAGGACGCGATGGACAGGATGAAGCCGCCCAGCACGGGGCCAAGCACACTGCCGCCGCCCCAGGTGATGGCATTAAAGCCCATCGCCTGCCCGCGCTGCTCTTCGGGAAAGGCTTCTGTAATGATGGCGATAGCGTTGGAGGCCAGCATCGCGCCGCCCAGGCCCTGAACGACACGCATAGCAATCAGCACGGTGTCAGTGGGGGACAGCCCACAAAGAACAGAGCCTATGGTGAAGATGGCAAAACCAAGATTATAGAGCTTCACACGGCCAAACATATCAGCCATGCGGCCAAAGATCAGCATCAGCACGGTCGTCACGAGCAGATAGCCCATAATCACCCAGACCATGCGTACCAGATCGGAATGCAGGTCTTGCAGCATGCTGGGCAGCCCCAGAACAACGATAGTGGAATCGATGGCCGCCATCAGCGAGCCAACGGTCGTCACCGACAACGCGATCCATTTATACGCGGGTTTCTTCATCAATGCCTTCTTCTGTCATCTGCACAATAGGGAGGGATGCAGTTTGCCCTGCCCGGCGAGGAGTGGCGAGCAAGGTAGGGTAAACGTGAACGTCAAGGTCACGCATTATACATAGTATAACGCGCGCGCGCAATCGGCGCACTGTCCAATGGGACAGATTCATTTCTCGCCCCTTGATTTTGCTTCAAGCGTCGGCATATAATCCCTACATCTTGGCAAAGGAGGTGCATAATATGAGGTACACAACAAGCAAGGTGTTCCCCGACTGAGCTTCTGGTCTTCCACGCGCCCGGCCTGATAGCATTCTGTCCGCTTGTACACTACCCGTGCTAAGAAGTCCAGAATCCTCTTTCGTTTGGGAACACTCCCCCACTTCTTTTCTCCACTTCCGATCACTGGTGCTTGATCTGCCTGTTCCCAGACGAAAGGAAATCACCTCATTCTATGACCATTTTTCGGTCGCTTTCTCATCGTTCGTTTGCCATGCTCTGGAGCGGGCAAACCATCTCCCGTCTTGGGGATAGCCTCTACGCCATTGCGCGCGCCTGGTGGGTGTTGGAAGCCACCGGCTCGGCAGCGGCAATGGGGCTGGTGCTGATCTGCGGCACGATCCCCAATCTGGTGTTTTTGCTGCTGGGCGGCGTCGCGGTTGATCGTTTCCCGCGTTTGCGCCTGATGCTGGCCTCCGATCTGGTACGCGGGATTGCCGTTGGGCTGGTGGCCTTGCTGGCCTTTCAGCACTGGCTGGCGCTCTGGCATCTCTGCCTGCTCAGCGCCATTGCCGGAGTGATGCGGGCGTTTTTCTATCCCGCCTACACAGCAGTCATCCCCGATCTGATCCCGTCCGAAAGTCGACCAAGCGCGAACTCGCTCAGAAGCATCAGCGCGCAACTGGCACAGATTGTCGGGCCAGGCATTGGCGCGGGCATTGTGGCGCTGGGCGGGACATCGCTGGCCTTTGCGCTGGACGCGCTCTCCTACTTCATCTCGGCAGGGTGCATTGTGGCGATACCGGCGATACCAACGCGGCGGCGCTCCCCCTCGGCGGCGGCAAGCTCTCCGAAATCAAGTGTGTTTCAGGATGCCCGCACGGGGATCATCGCCGTGCTGCAATCGCCCTGGCTCTGGATCACGATTGGCATCGCGTGCTTTAGCAATATTACGATGAGCGGCCCGCTGGAAGCGGTTGAGCCGCTGCTGGTCGAGCAGCGTCTGGGAGGGAATGTCGCCATCTACGCGCTGCTGACCTCGCTTTCGGCTATCAGCGCACTCATCGCCGCCGCCTGGCTAGGCTCCTTCAAGCGCCTGCGCCATCGGGGACTGCTCACCTACGGCGGATGGCTGGCCGCAAGCCTGATGGTATTGGCAATGGGACTGCCCATTGGCATTGTGGGCGTCAGCCTGGCCGTCTTTATCTCTGGCGCGGGGTTGACCGCCCTGGGGCTGGTCTGGACCAATACGCTGCAAGAGCTGGTGCCGCCCGATCTGCTGGGGCGCGTCTCCAGCATTGATGCGCTGGGTTCTTCGGCACTGGAGCCTGTGGGCTACGCGCTGGCGGGCAGCGCCGCCGACTGGCTGGGCGCGGCGCCGGTCTTTGTGCTGGGCGGCGCCATCAGCACCGGGCTGATCACGCTGGGGCTGCTGCATCCTGCCGTTCGAGCGGTAGATTAGCAGAGGCTTCAGCCTTGCCCGCCGGTAGAGCGTCCATGCTCAGCCAGGTGCTGGCTGAACATACGCCAGTTTCTGAAAGGGCCTGCTTCAAAGCGGGCCAGTTCATCAGTTTGCTATACTATAGATATGGAAGAAGCAGAAGGCGAACTGGCCCGGCTGCGCGCCGAAAACGCCCGGCTGCGCGCTATGATTGACCACCTGGAGCGAGCGGGAGGCAATGAGCCTGTTCCGCTCGCCGCCAATACGCAGATCATCAACAAAGGAAAAGCTGAGGAAGTTCCCGCACCCGCCACAGCCACACGCCTGGAGCGCCCGCCAAAGCCGCGCAGGAGACGCAAACGCCAGCAGAAGGAGCAAGGATCACCCTTCAGCGGCTGTCTCGCGTTCTTTCTGATCTTTGGCGGCAGTCTTGCCGCCTATATAGGTCTCATTATTCTAAGCATCCTATTATCGGATGAATTACAAGAAGATAATTTCTGGTCCTGGCTCTTCTTCAGCCTCCTACTTGGCCCAATCATCCTAATCTTCATTGTGCTTATCATTGGCGGGATTCAAAGCCTGCGAGCGCGACGACATCCTCCTATCGCTCCGCCAAAGAAGCCCCGCGAGCGCCCGCGCCGCCGGATTACCCGCAAGCTGCGCGCGGCACCCACGCAAAAACTCGATGCAGAGTGATTGCTGCTCTACGACGCAGGCAGTAGTGCTATAATCATCACTATGTTGGGAAAACGTGTGCCCTTGATCCGCACCAGCGTGGCGAGCAGAGGGGAAGCATGCTATGGCTGCAAGGCTTGCTTTTAGCTCATATAAGCTAGATAAAGGCTATCAGGAGAAAGATGGGGCTGTCTTTCTTGCCGAGAACGACGGCTCGCGCCTGTCTTGTCTGGCTGCGGGGCGCGGCAGGATTACCTTTGCCTGGGCGCCGAACGGCCAGCAGCTTGCCTTCATAGCCAGGTCTGATCTGCTGGATGCCTCCACTGCGGCGCTCTATGTCGTGGATGCCGATGGCTCCAACCAGCGCCGTCTGGCTATTGATCCGCATCTGCGCGCGCTTTCCTGGTCCCCAGATAGTCAGCGCCTGGCGTTCACCTCTGAAGAAGACGCGGTAGATAGCACCACGCTGGCCCATCTCTACGTGATTGATGCCGATGGTTCCCATCTGCGCCGCCTGGCATCGGACCTGTACCTGTATCTGGTGGCCTGGTCGCCAGATAGCCAGCAGATCGCGCTGCTCTCTTCGCCGCATCAGGTGACGAAAGCGGTTTCCAGTCTCTGGCTCCTGGCGATTGACGGCTCCAACCCGCGTCGTCTCACCGAGGAGCAGACCAATCTGCGCTCTCCTTGCTGGCTGCCAGATAACCAGCATCTGAGCGTCTGCTGGTATCGTGATGAGGGCGTTGGCGTGTATCTGATCGATACGGCGACCTGGAGGCTTGACCTGCTTGGGCATGGCGCTGAACCTACCTGGTCGCCAGATAAAAATCATGTGGCTTTTGTGGGGAGGGACAAGGAAGGGGAGAGCGCCGTGTATGTGGTAGATATACGGAGCCGCGCATCACGCTGTTTTACTTTTGAAGGTCGCCCCTATCTCTCTCGCCTGGCGTGGTCATCCGATGGGCAGCGGCTGGCGCTGGCTGCGAATCGGCAGCTCTCTATGATAGATAGACATAGCTCACAATCCAGCGCGCTGGCCGAGATGTGGTTTGATACCGATTTTTCCTGGTCGCCCGATGGGAAAGAGATTGCTTTTATCAGCGATTCTGATCCTGATTCCTATGTGGCGCTGGAGATCATTGATGTCGAGAGTCGGCAGCGGCGCGTGCTGGCGCGGGATGTTACGTTCGACGAGATGGTCCCTGACACGCCGCTGTGGTCGCCCGATGGAAGCCAGATCGCCTTCCCAGCGTTTCTGGACGACGGGACGCAAGATGTATATGCCATTGATGCGGATGGCAGCAATCGTCGCTGCCTCTCAAACAGCACGGCAGAAGATTTTATTGACTCTATGGCTTGGCGGCCTGAGCCACGCACGCTCCCGGGAGCGTGAGCGAGCGCAATGAGCATATGCGCCCCCGGTGAGTATATAAAGCGAGGAATGGATGAACCATGCGGACAGAGAGTATTTCAGTACGTGAAGCGCTGGGCCAGCCCGCCGGACGGCAGATCACCGTCAACGGCTGGGTGCGCACGCGCCGCCAATCAAAAGCCGTCTCGTTTGTGGAACTCAACGACGGCTCCAGCTTCAAGAACCTTCAGATTGTGATTGAGCAGGGCACACTGCCGCCAGAGACCGACGCGGCGCTGACCACGGGAAGCTGCATTCGCGCCAGCGGCGATCTGGTCGCGTCGCCCGCTGCGGGCCAGCCGGTGGAACTGCGCGCCCGCGAGATTTTTATCTATGGCACGGCGGACCCGGCCAGCTTTCCCCTGCAAAAGAAGGGGCACTCGATGGAGTATCTGCGCGAGATCGCCCATCTGCGACCGCGCACCAACACCTTTGGCGCCGTCTTTCGCGTGCGCAGCGCGCTAGCCTTCGCTATCCATCGCTTCTTTCAGGAACGGGGCTTTCTATATATCCAGGCGCCCGTCATCACCGCGTCGGATGCCGAGGGCGCGGGCGCGATGTTTGGCGTGACAACGCTCGACCTGATGAACCTGCCGCGCACGCCGGAAGGCCATCCTGACTATACGCAAGACTTCTTCGGCAGGCCGACTTATCTGACGGTCAGCGGCCAGCTTGAGGCCGAGATTATGGCGCTGGCCTTCAGCCAGGTCTATACGTTTGCCCCGACGTTCCGCGCCGAAGATTCCAACACGCCGCGCCACGCCGCCGAATTCTGGATGATCGAGCCGGAGATGGCCTTCTACGATCTCGATGATAACCGGAAGCTGGCGGAAGACTTTATCAAATACCAGATCAAGTACGTGATGGAGCAGTGCCCCGATGATCTGGCGTTCTTCGATCAGCGCATCGAGCCGGGGCTGATTGCCGCGCTGACGCATGTGCTGGAGACGCCCTTCAAGCACATTCCTTATACCGAGGCAGTTCACCTGCTGGAGAAGTCGGGCGAGAGTTTCCAGTATCCGGTGCATTGGGGGATGGACCTGCAAACCGAACACGAGCGCTATCTCACCGAGCAGACCTTCAAGCAGCCCATCGTTGTCACCGACTATCCGAAAGCAATCAAAGCCTTCTATATGCGCGAGAACGACGACGGCAAGACGGTGCGCGCAATGGATGTGCTGGTGCCGCGCATTGGCGAAATTATCGGCGGCAGCCAGCGCGAGGAGCGCTACGATGTGCTGCTGCGCCGCATCCGCGAGATGGGGCTGAATGAGGAAAACTACTGGTGGTATCTGGAACTGCGCAAGTTCGGCACCGCGCCACACTCCGGTTTCGGGCTGGGTTTTGAACGCATGATGATGTTTGTCACGGGGATGAAGAATATCCGCGATGTGATTGCGTTCCCACGCACGCCCGGCAACGCGGCGTTCTAATTCAGAATCAGACTGTCGTTCTGTAGCAAACCACGTCTGTGATGGTTGACAAATCCGGGCACTCATCATGGCCGATGTAGGCCGCGCCTGGTGCGCGCACCCGTCTTGTGCTGGAATGGCAAACACCTGTGAAAACCTGAGCAAGGGGCCATACGATGACAGAGGCGACTATCACCCAGGACATCTACGTCGACGTTCGTCACCACAATTTCTGGTGGGGCCTGTACGGGTTCTGCCCTCCTACCGATTGGGAAGATCTGCTCTTCTTTGAGAAGCAAGGTGCTGAGTTTGTACGCATCGGAGCGGTCTGCGTCTGCTCGAGGAGGTATCTTGAGCAAGGCTTAGCAGCTTTGCAAGAGGACCCTGATGAGCAGAGCTATGTCGAGGAAGTGAAACGCTTTCTTCGGGAGCAGACGCTGGCCTACCATTACTACTATGACGAGCCAGATGACCCGGATTTTTATGAGGTGGCTTTTGAAGCCCAACGCAATGCCAGGGGCATCAAACCAAGCTCCATAGAGATGTGGTATCCAGGAACAGGGATAGAGATGAGCGCGGTGGAAACCTGTACCCGTGCGTTTTGCAGCACATTCCTCAACCGGGCCGTGAAAGCCGTAGTCCTCAAAGAGATTCCTCCCTTTGAGGAGATGGCAAAGACCTATCAGAAGTATCGTGCCACATTTCACGACGGGGTCGTCCAGGTGGCTTTTACGGAGGAGTTAGTGGAGTCATTAGCCAGGCAATGGAAGCGCTCGCCAGAGGAGGTCTTGAGGGTGCTACGGCGAAGCGTGTAACCTCGCGGCTGGCCTGCATTCGCGGGTCTGAGTGCCCGGATATGTCAACCATCATGGGCGAGGTTTGGTTCTGTAGCATCATGGCGTATCAATAAGCGAAACCATTGTTCCACAGCAGCACTGCTGCTCTCAGCAAACAAGAGATTAAGGGGAATCAACGTGGCTGAACAAGCACTCAAGGCCGGGGATATGGCCCCGGACTTCGCCCTGCCCAACGAGGCAGGGGAAACGGTCAAGCTCGCCGATCTGCGCGGCCAGCGCGTCGTGCTGTATTTCTACCCAATGGATGATACGCCCGGCTGTACCCTCCAGGCGTGCAACTTCCGCGACAAGTATGCCGACATCCAGGAGCGCCACGCCATCGTCGTCGGCATCAGCCCGGATGCCTCCACGTCGCACGAGGCATTCAAGACAAAGTACAATCTGCCGTTTATGCTGCTGGTGGATGCCGACCACAACGTCGCCCAGGCGTATGGCACCTGGCAAGAGGGCGATAGCTACATCAAGCGCAGCCAGTTTATCATTGACGAAAAAGGCCAGTTGGTAGACGTACAAGTTCCCGTCAAAGCTACCGAAAGCCTGCAACGCGCGCTTGCGGCGCTCGGCGAGTAGGCCCTGAGCATCACTCGCCGCGCCCCCTGATACTCTTATCGGCAGCAGTTGGTTCTGCTGCCGGGAAAGCTGCGCCCGCTGCGGAGCCTGGCGAGTAAACTCGCGGCTGGAGGCTTCGCCACCAAGCCTGCGTAGGCAGGCTCCCCCAGATAGGCGCGCTTCTCAGGCCGCGTAGGCGGCCTTTGCGGCGAAGCCTCCAGGCGCGGCTTTCAGCCGCCAGCCCTCCTTTTCCATCGCCTTTACAAAATGCCCAGAAGGCTTGCATTTGAAAAGAACCTGTGGTAATATTTTAGAGAGCTATTAGAGGTAAGCGTGCTGTCTAAGGAGCGGCGGGTGCATGCCAACATTGAAAGAGCTACGGGAACGAGCCATGCTTTCGCAAAGCGAACTGGCAAAGTTGTGTGCAGTTACCCCCAATACTATCTATTACTGGGAGAGTGGACGTACCCAGCCGCGCCTTATGCAGCAACGCAAGCTTGTTGAAGCGCTAAAATGCACGCCTGATGAACTTTGGGCAGCTTTGAAAGAGACTCAAGAGGCCAAAGAAAGGAGAAGACATGAGACCGAAGAACGGCCCGCCGCCTAGCGCTAACTAGGTCGGCAGGCACAAATACCAGCCCACAGGAACCGAAAAAACCCACGCGCCGGTACATGTATTCTCGCATACCGCGCGTGGGCCATGCAAGCACACACAAGGGGGCGCCCATGCGCGCATCGTGGAAACCCTTCTCCGAGCGGCCCTTTTGGCAACGCTGGTATCAGCGCTGTATGGATTGGCTCTGGTTTGGGCCGTTGACCCGTGATGTACGTTGGCGCTACCCGACGTACTATCCCTCCCAATTCAAGGTGGCGTGTAGCCTGCTGGCCGACATCTGGCGCGCTGGGCTATCGCGTGGGTCTGCCGGATGGTTCCGAGATGTATTGTCAGCGCCTGGTCGATGTAGAAACTTTTGCCGAAGACTATCGGCATTGGAGGCGGACCCAGGCACAGCCATTCGCCACCCGCGTCTCGTTTGCTGCCTGGCAAAATGAGCCGATGCACCGGATGCCGGCCCTGGTAACGGCGGGCCTCTGGTCGGAGCAGGAGGTTGCACCTGTCTACCAATCTACCTATGTGCCAACAACGCAGGAGGATTGTAGCTGGCCGCAGTGTCACTATCCCGCCAATGGGGTGATCGACGGGCAGCCGCTGTGCGCGCCGCACGCGCTGGTTTACGGGCAGATGCGCCTGTCTTCTGCATCCCTGCTGCCGGGCAGAGCAAGATGAGGTATGCCTCCTTCTGTCTGGTCAATGATACGCTACAATGACGGCCAAAGCAGAGGTATTCCACCATTCAGGCCCTCTGTAATCTTGACAGGGCCTTTGATTGGATGCTATAGTTTCCATAGTCAGTGCTGACTATTCAGCACAGCAGGAGCAACACGTGCATAAGCTATTGATGCTGCTGGGCATTCTGCGGCAGGGGCCGATGAGCGGCTATGACCTGCATCGCTTTGTACGCGCGCATGGCGAAGTCTCTTCCGACCTGAAGAAAGCGAACGTCTACTATTTGCTTGATCGCCTGGCTGCTGATGGCTATCTGCATGTCCAGGCGGAGGCAGGCGCGCGTGGACCACGCGGCGAGCGCCTGATCTATACGCTCACCGATCTGGGACGGGCGCGCTTTGATGAACTGCTGCGCGAGGTGCTGCGCTCGTATGACACCGTGCATACGGGCGTCGATGTAGCGGTGATGTTTCTGGGGCAGTTGTCTCAGGACGAAGCGCTGAGCCTGCTTGAAGAGCGCCGTCAGGCCATTGCCGAGCAGCGCAGCCGGATAGCAGCAGAGATGAGCGGAGAAGCGCTGTGCAGGCCAACTCAGCGCATTGCCCGCGATCATCTGCTCAGTCTGCTGGATGCCGAGCTTGCCTGGACAGAGCGCACGCTGGAACTGCTGCGCGACAGTCATTGGGCAGAGAACTTGCAAAAGAAACAGGAGCAATCTCATGGAACTTGATTCCGGCAACAATGTAGGACAGGCGGCCAACGTCACTTCCTGGCCGGTTGTTGATGGCTCCTACCGCGTGGGCGACCCGCAGGCGCCGGTTGCCGTCTGTGTCCTGACCAGCGATGAACTGCTGGCGCCGCTGGCCCTCACGCCAGGGGTGGCAATTGCTGGTGAAGTGCAAACGGCCAATCTGGGTATTGAGCGGATCGTTCAAAATGTGACCGCCAATCCATCCATTCGCTTCTTGCTGATCTGTGGCAAAGATTCGCGCCTGTTTCGCCAGGGGCAATCGCTGGGCGCGCTGCTGGAAAACGGCATAGACGACACCGGGCGCATCATCGGCGCGGAAGGCTATGAGCCGGTGCTGCGCAGCCTGCCGCGTCCGCAGATCGATTTCTTTCGGCGGCAAGTTGAACTGATTGATTGGATAGGCGAGCGCGACCTTGGCGCGCTGCGCCAGCGCATTGCCAGCCTGGCCGCACGGAATCCGGGGCGGCTGGCGGTCACGCTGCAAGAGGGCGGCATATCAGCCGGTGCCGTCAGCGCAGGCCCAACATTCGCCCCTATTCAGCCCGGCGGGCAGCGCGAACCACTGATCTACGACCCCAAGGGCTATTTTGTGATCTCGCTCAATCGGGCTGCCGGGCAGATTGTCCTGCGCCATTACCTGCCCGACCACACGCCCGCCCACGAGATGCGCGGACGCGGGGCAGAGACAATGCTGCTGGGATTGCTGCGCGAGGGGTTGGTCTCGCAGTTGAGCCACGCGGGCTATCTGGGTGGCGAGCTTGCCAAGGCGGAATCGGCACTGCGTCTGGGTCCCCGCGTCCATTACGAGCAGGACCGCCCGCTGCGGCGCGAGGCGGCTGAAGACCCCACCCCTGCCGCCAATGATGCTGGCGGTACAAGCGCCCCGTCGGCCATCGCCAATCCATTTACCCTGGAACAACTCAAAGCGGCAACAGTGGGCACAAGAGTCGATGTGACCATAGAAGTGAGCGCCTTGCCAGCAGACTATCTGCTTGAAGGTGTCCTGGCGGAGCCAGTGGAGGGCGCACTGCTGCGCGAGTACCGGCGCACCGACCACACGCTGCGCATCCGCTGGAGCAGCGATACCAAAGTGGTGATGGGCACGATCAAACAATTTGAGCGAGGGGCAGTCTTGCGCGGCATGGGCACGCTGCGACCATCTGATGAGGTGGAGGCCGAAGTCATTGCAGTGCTTACCAAAGTTGTGACGATTCATGATGCAGATGGGCAGTAATTCCAGGAATAGTTTATGCAGCATAGGCGATCTTCGATCAGAGAGTGTATCCTTTTACAAGACATCAGGAGGTTGCCATGCTGCCTTACCACATTGCCCTTGTCTCAGAACTCAAATATGATGACATTTCTCTTACAGAGCTTACTCAGGTGAGCGCTGCCGTGCAGAAGCAGGTGACACGCGATTTCAGTCCAATCTGGCAGGTCGATGCGACGGTGGACGCATTTACCAGGCTTGAGGATGTCCCGCTCGATGCCTGGCCGATTATCATCCGCAAAGACATCCATATGCCGGGCGCAGCAGGTTTTCACACTGACCCCTCTGGACAACCCTTCGCGCTGGTGCAATTCAACAACAGTTGGCCCCTGACCGTCAGCCACGAGTGCCTGGAGATGTTGGCCGACCCAACCGGAAATCGCCTGATAGCTGCTTCGTCTGTCCAGGAGTTTCAGAACGGCCAGGCACGGGTCATGTATCTGGTGGAGGTCTGCGACCCATGTGAGGCCAGCGACTTTGGGTATACGATCAACGACATCATGGTATCCGATTTCTTGACACCGCATTACTACGACCCACGCAAGGCCATTGGTGTGCAATATGACTATAGCGGGGCAGTCACCGCGCCGCGCACCGTGCTTCAAGGGGGCTACGTGAGTTTTGCTGACCCGACAAGCAATCACTGGCTGCAAGTGCAAGACTTCGATGGCGGCCCGAAGCTGGTTGACCTCGGCCAAGTGGACCGAGTCATCGAAAACCTGCGCACGACGATTGATAGTCACCGCTTAACGCGGCATCCAGAATTGGAGAAGGGGCTTCCCGCTAACAACCGGCTTCTCGTCAGCGCCAGGACGAAGAAAGAAGCTGCACAGAAATCAGCGGCAGCGCGTGCCCAGGCGCTGCGACAGCATATCGACAAACTCATCCAGCGCGAACCCGTTGGCGCGGTCTAGTGCGAGCGATAGCTGGACGCCCCTCCAAAGGGGGATGATATGACACCAGAAGATCAGGAGGCCAGAAAGACGAGAGCGCAGCGGCTGCGAGAACAGATCAGTCGCCTCATCACGCCAGCGCCCCAGCCGCAAGAGCATGGCGGCGAAGAAAAGCCACCACCAGATACGAGCAGGCCAGGCGAGAGCGCCCGCGAATTCATTGAACGCAGGATGCGAGAGGAAGCCGCCGATCAGTCGCCTGGTGAAACTCAGAAGCAGGACAAAGACTGACGCAGATGAGCTTATTCCCGTGATGAACTCAGTGCTGCGCCATCGCCCGCAGGGATTGCAAGAGCAAGCGCTGTCTTCCGCTGTTGCCGGCTCCATCGTGTGATCTGGCGGCTGCGGCTGCGCTCTTTTCTCTTTACCGGCTGGACTCGCGCTGCTGCCACCACTCGCGGAACGTCTGTTTGGGGAGTGCCCGCAGGTCGCGCGTGGCCGTCCACCCTTTGAGCATCCCTGGCAGCCAGGTAATGACACCATCACGGGTCAATGGTCCTTGCGCCAAACGCCCCAGCCGCTGGGCGCGCTCGTAGCGAGCGCGCGTGGCAAACTGGCGCGCCAGCCAGCGCATGGCGACATGCTCTGTGTTCAGCTTGCCAGATAGATGACGCTGCTGGCGCACCACGATCTGCCCGCGCAGATGGACCAGCACTTCGGGAATATTGATCTTCACCGGGCAGACCTCGTAGCAGGCCCCGCAGAGGCTCGACGCATAGGGCAAGGTCTGGGCGCGCTCCAGGTCGGCTAGCTGCGGCGTCAAAATCGCACCGATGGGTCCGGGATAGACAGAGCGATAGGCGTGGCCGCCCACGCGCGCATACACCGGGCAGATGTTCAGGCACGCCGAGCAGCGAATGCACTGGAGCGCCTGCCGCCCAACCGCATCGCGCAAGACGCTGGTGCGCCCGTTATCCAGCAGCACCAGATGGAATGCCTGTGGCCCATCGCCGGGCGTCACGCCGGTCCACAGGCTGGTATAGGGGTTCATGCGCTCGCCTGTCGAGGAGCGCGGCAGAAGCTGCAAGAAGACTTCCAAATCTTGAAAGGTCGGGATGACCTTCTCGATGCCCATCACCGTAATCAGCGTTTGCGGCAGGGTCAGACACATGCGCCCGTTGCCCTCCGACTCGACCACCGCGATGGTGCCCGTTTCGGCGACGGCAAAGTTTGCGCCGCTGATTGCCACGCCTGCGCTCAGGAACTTGCGCCGCAGGTGCGCGCGGGCCGCTGCCGTCAGGTCTCTGGGCTGATCGGTGAGGGGCTGGCCCCTGGCAATCGTCTGGCGAAAGATGGCCCGAATCTCCGCGCGGTTCTTGTGGATGGCGGGTACCAGGATATGAGACGAAGATTCACCAGCAAGCTGAATAATCAACTCGGCCAGATCGGTTTCGGTGGCAGTGATGCCCACCTGGGCCAGCGCCGCGTTCAGCCTGATCTCATCGGTGGTGAGCGACTTGACCTTGACGACCTCGCGTGAGCCGGTGGCCTGGATCAGTTCGATAATAATGCGATTGGCCTCGGCGGCATCGCGCGCCCAATGCACCTGCCCGCCCGCGCGCTGCACCGAGGCTTCCAGTTGCAGCAGGTACTCGTCCAGATGCCGCAGGGTCTGCGCCTTGATGGCTCGCCCGGCTTCGCGCAGCGCCTCCCAATCGGGCAGTTCGCCGACCACATTGGCGCGTTTGGCGCGAATGGTGCTGGTGGCTTTGCCCATATTGCGCCGCAGTTGGGTATTTGCCAGGGCGACGTGGGCGCTTTGCTGAAAGGTTTGCTCTGATGCTGCCATCGCTTCAGCTATCCTCCTCAGTACAGGCCAGAATCTCCGCCAGGTGCATGACGCGCACGCCCGCGCGCTGGCGGCTGAGCGCGCCGCCAATGTGCATCAGACAGGAGTTATCCGCCGCGCAGACTATTTCGGCTCTGGTATCCAGGGCAGAACGCACTTTATCGGCCAGCATAGCCTGCGAGGTTTCGGCGTTCTTGACAGCAAACGTGCCGCCAAAGCCGCAGCACTCGCTGGCATCGGGCAGTTCCACCAGATCAATGCCGCGCACTGCCCGCAGCAGTCGGAGGGGTTTGTCGCCCACACGCAGCCCGCGCAGGCTATGGCAGGTCGGGTGATAGGTGACGCGATGAGGGAAATAGGCGCTCACATCTTCGACCTGGAGTACATCCGCCAGAAACTCAGATAGCTCGTAGACGCGCGGGATCAGGTCCGCCGCCGCAGCAGCCAGCGCGGCATCGTGAAACTGCGCGGCGGCGCGTGGATACTGCTCGCGGACCATGCCGACACAAGAGGCGGACGGGCTGACGATGATCTCGGCCTCGCCAAAGACACTGACAAAATGACGGATAAGCGGCAGCGCCTCGCGGTGATAGCCGGTGTTGTAGTGCATCTGGCCGCAGCAGGTCTGATCGAGCGGGAACGTTACCTCGCATCCCAGGCGCTCTAACAGCCGCGTCATGGCAATCCCCGTCTCCGGGAAGAGGGTATCGTTAAAGCAGGTGATAAACAGCGCCACGCGCATTCTGATCCTCCTTTTGCCTCGCCCGCGATCACTGGCGCACGCGATGAGTCATCTGCCAGTATCACAGCGCCTGCAATCGCCCGGCCAGCAGGTGCTTCTGGACCTTGCCCAACGCATTGCGCGGCAGCGCCTCCACAAATACCACCCGGCGCGGTTTTTTGTAGCTCGCCAGCCGCTCCCGGCAAAAGGCGATGATGTCCTCAGCGCTGGGGGTCTGGCCCTGGCTGGGCACTACCACTGCTACCACCTGTTCGCCCAAATCGGGATCGGGCTGTCCCACCACCGCAACCTCAGCGATGGCCGGGTGCGCGGCAAGCACCTCTTCGACTTCGCGCGGGTAGACATTGTAGCCTCCGCTGATAATTAATTCGCGGGCACGCCCGGTGATAGTGTAATACCCATCATCACTGCACCAGCCCAAATCGCCGGTCTTAAACCAGCCATCGGCGCTGAAGGCTTCAGCAGTCGCATCGGGACGATTCCAGTAGCCAGCAAACACATGGGGGCCGCGCACTTCTATCTCGCCGATCTCGCCCGGCGGCAGCGGCTGCCGGGTGCGCACATCAACGATGCGCGCCTCCTGGCCGGGAAAGGGTCCGCCTACGGTTCCGGGGCGTCGTTCGCCCTCGTAGGGATTGGTCAGATTCATGATCGTTTCTGTCATCCCATAGCGCTCCAGGATACGCTGGCCGAAGAGACGTTCAAAAGCCTCGAAGAGCTGCGGACTCAGCGGCGCGGAACCGGAGACAAACAGGCGCAGCCGATGGGTGGGCGCTCCCTGCCGTTCTGCTTCTGCCAGCAAGCGAGCGTACATCGTGGGGACACCGAAAAAGAGCGTGATACTGGGATCGTCGCGTAGGGTTGCCAGCACCTCCGCCGCATCAAACGCGCGGCGCAAGACCGCGCTGGCCCCGGTGAAGAGCGTCCCATGCAATCCAACCATCAGACCATGCGCGTGAAAGAGCGGGAGGGTCAGCAAGAGCCGATCCGTCTTTGTCCAATGCCAGGCTGTCGTGAGCGCTGCGATATTGGCGGTCAGATTGCGTTGAAGGAGCAGGGCGCCTTTCGCCCGCCCGGTAGTGCCGGATGTATAGGCAAGGACTGCTGGAGCGTCGGGAGTGGGCAGGGCCAGCGGCTGAAGCGGGCGCGTCTCGCCCTGGGCGACAAACGCAGAGAAGGGGGTCTGTTCCGTCGGGCCTGCTGGTGGCGCGGCGCCCGGCTCACCGGCGACCACCAGCGTCGTCAAAGCTGGCAGGGTCAGGGATTGCAAGGCATCCGCCCCTGGGGCGCTGGTCACACACAGCCGCACGCCCGCATCGGTGAAAATGTGGGTTAACTCGACCTGGCGGTACTGGGTATTGACCAGCACGACGATGCCACCGGCAAGCTGAGTGCCAAGGTAGGCTACGACAAAATCGGGGCTATTTTCCAGAAACAGGGCCACCCGGTCCCCCGGTTGCAAGCCCCACGCGATCAGGGCGCGGGCAAAGCGTTCGACCTCCAGAGCTAGATGCCCATAGCTGATCGTTTGATCTTCAAACAAGATTGCCGGGCGTTCTGGTTCCTGCTGCGCGTGCATCAATGCCGCTTCTACCATCGAGTGCATCAGATTCCCTCGCTTTTCCAGGGGGTCATCGAGCACATCCTATCACAGCGCGGCTGAGTGAGCCAGAGCAGCGATGTAGAGCAGGCCATTCTCTCTGCCAGCGCGGCCAGCCTGGCGAGAGACAGCGCGGCTGTTCATCAGGGGATCAGGATCAGCTTGCGGCGAGCAGACAGCGCCTGCCGTTCCCAGGCTTCAGCGGCCTGCGCAAGCGGCACCCGTTCGCGTTCGACGGTGCAGCGGCCAGCAGCGGCATGCGCCAGGATTTCCGCGAGGGCCTGTGCTTTCTGCTCATGTGTCAGCGCGTTGTTGGTATAGCCAAGGATGTTATGGAGTCGGCTGCGGACGGTGGCCGACTCAAAACGCGCGCTGGGACCGGCGGCGCCGCCGATATTGACCAGCCGTCCCTCAACACCCAGCACGCGAACAGCGGCTTCCGCCGGAAGGCCCCACACAGGATCAATAACGAGGTTCAGGGGACCATCGCAGGCAGCAGCAATACGCCTGCTGATCTCATCCACATCGCCGCTCGTCAAGTCAACCGCAGCGTCTGCACCTTGCGTGAGCGCGCGAGCGCGGGCTGCCTCGTCCCGTGAAGCTGCGATCACGCGGCGCGCACCAAGCAGCTTAGCAGCTTGCACAGCCACCTGCCCGACCGCGCCGCTGGCGCCAAGGACAAGCACCTGCTCTCCAGGCTGGAGACGCCCACGCCAGGTGAGCGCCATCCAGGCAGCAATCGCGGAGAGACCCAGCGCGGCGGCCAAGTCATCCTCGATCTGATCGGGAAGCGCGAGCGCCGCCGCTTCTTCAATGACGCAGTAGAGCGCCATACTGCCATCTCCAGGCTTCATGCCCGCGTCGCACGAGAACCATATCCGCTGTCCGGGCGTAAGCGCATCTGCCTCCTCCACGACGCCGATGCCCTGCACGCCTGGAACGTAGGGGAGCGGTGGCGCGCCAAAGTAGGACTTGCCAGACGCGCACAACAAATCTAATGGGCTGATGGGCGCTGCCGTGACCCGCACCAGCGCCTGCCCCGGCCCACGACGAGGGATGGGACGACGGAGGTATTCGGGGGGAGCAGCGTGTTGGCAGATTACTGCCGCAGGCATCTCGGCGCTCATCGTAGCGGCCTCCCTTCAGTTCTCCATACCGCTGGGCGCGGCTGCTTCTTGGGGAGCGCCACGACAGCTTGCGCGGGAAGTGACGCTCCCAGGTTCATATATTGCTGCGCTGCCTATGAGCGCCCTTTGTCTGTGTAGGTATACGGGTTGGCAATCGTCTGAACTACTGCCTGCTCACGAACCATCCCCTCGGCCCAGGCATCCTCGCCCATTTTGGAGCGGATATATTCAACTGTCTTCCCGACGGCCTCTTTGGCCCTGCCAAGATCAATACCGAGTAGATGGTGATCGTATTTGAGGACTTTGCCATCCACCATTACCGTATGCACATCTCCGCGCCCGGCCTGGAAGACCACATGCCCGTAGGGGTGAATGATCGGGAACATGGCTGGCGATTCGTCATTCTTAATCAGGACGAGATCGGCCTTCTTGCCGGGGGTGATGCTGCCGATGAGGCTGTCCATCCCCAACGCCTTCGCGCCACCCATCGTTGCCCAGTTCACCACCTGTTCAGCGCGCAGGTGGTTGAGCATCACCGTTTCGTTGCGCTCGTGCGCTTCCCAGTGTTCGCGGGCGCGGTCCGCGTTGAGCGTGGCGCGCATTGCGGAGAACAGGTCCGCGCTCCACCACACGCTGGTATCCATCGACAGTGAAACCGGGATACCATGCTTCCTGAGTACCCATGTCGGCGAATAGCCCTGACCGGCGCTGTCCTCGCTCTCAGTGGAGATGGAGGTGTAGCCGCCGGTGGCCGCGATGCGCTGGTAGGAGTCCTCAGAAAGCGTCGCCGCGTGGACGTAGATGTTTTTGGGGGTCATGAAGCCGTGTTCGTGCATCAAGCGGATGCCATTGTCGTTGGTCGCGCCCCAGACGCCGGCGTGGGTTGTCACCGGCAGATCGAAGTCGCGCGCGGCCTCGAACGCGCCCTTTTCGGGGAAGCTCGGATCGCCTAGCACATCGAACGCGATCTGCATACGCAGCAGATCGTTGTGCCCATCAATGCGCCGTTTGATGAAGCTGGCGAACTCCGGGGATTTGCTCCACTCCCAGGGCGCGCCAAGCAGGTTGCCATAAGCCAGGACAAATCGGCCCGGAACGGCTTCCAGCGCATCAACTGCCGCGTCGGCGTATTCTACCGTCTGCAAACCATGCGACCAGTCAACCGTTGTTGTGACGCCAGAATCTACGGCCTCAATCGCGCTCAGGAGGTTTCCGGCATAGATGTCCTCCGGGCGGAAATACTTGCCCCAGTTCAGGTAGTAGAACTGGAAGTAATTGGTGAGCGTCCAATCGGCGCCGTACCCGCGCAGCGCCGTCTGCCACATGTGGCGGTGCGTGTCAACCATGCCTGGCATCAAAATGCCGCCAGCCGCGTCAATCTCCACTGTGCCTTCTGGCACAGCAAGCTGGCGTCCGACAGCCTCGATGCGCTTGTCAACGACAAGAACATCGCCATGCTCGATTGCCCCAAGCGATGGGTCAATCGTCAGCACGGTAGCGTTGCGGAAGACCACTGGGCGGCCTGGGAGGAAGTGATCACCATGTGTGACTGAAACCTGGCTCATGCTCTCACCTCGTTGTGTGCTGGCCGCAGAACGCAAAGCAAGCGGCACGACATCCCCCGTCTCCCGGTCGTCTGGCACCTGTGCCCGCGTCCTGGTGGCCGTGTTGCGATATCCATCTTCAGAGGGCCAAAGCTGGCGGCCAAGACTGTCCGTATAGCGGACAGTCGTCCGCTGAACCAATAGTACACAATTCGAGAGCTTCTGTCAAGCATGTTGTTGACAGTTTTTTCCGCCCCAGGCCAGCATGGACAGCAGGGCATTCTTTCTGCTACGATACGTATAGAGAAAAAAACGCTATCGGGTTCATCTGCACGGCGGGCCTGCATGGGCGCTGATGGGCCAGAGGGGGAATGATGCGCGGCGAAACAGGACCAGATTTCATCGAAGCGCTGGCACGGGGACTGGACGTGATCCGCGCGTTCGGACCCAACCGCCCATCGATGAGTCTGAGCGAGGTGGCCGAGGCAACCGGACTGGCTCGACCAACTGCCCGCCGGATGCTGCTCACGCTGGTGGAGTTAGGCTACGTTCGCAGCGCGCATGGTGAATTTGCGCTGACGCCGCGCGTGCTGGAGCTTGGCATGGCCTATATCGGGGCAACCAGCATGTGGGATATTGCCCGCCCGCATATGGAGCGGTTAGTGGAACACACGCATGAATCGTCGTCGCTCGCGCAGCTTGATGGGTCCGACATCGTGTACGTCGCGCGCGTGGCCGTGCCGAAAATCATTACCATCGCCGTCACCATTGGGACACGTTTTCCAGCCCTCCAGACCTCGTTGGGGAAAGTGCTGCTGGCTGCCCTCCCGCCAGACGAGCTAGAACGGGTGCTTGCCGAGCCAAGCCGCTCCGGCATCACGCCGCTCTGGAAACCAGATCAGGAAGAGCGCGACCGGGTACTCTGCGAGGTGCGCGAGAGGGGCTGGGCACTTACCGACGAACACCTGGCGCCCGGCATTCGCTCCATTGCCGCACCAGTGCGCGATGGTACCAACCAGGTGGTTGCCGCGCTCAACGTCTCCGTTCACGCGGCAGAAACCAGCATCGAAACCCTGACCGGGCAGTACCTGCCGCTGCTGTTGCAGACCGCTGCGGCGATCAGCGCCGATTGGGCGCTGTGGCAAAGTCGTCCAGAGTTGACACTCCCGACTCCCTGATGATTCAAAGAGATGTGCGCTCGTTCGCCCCAGCCTGCTCAGGGCAGACTTTGCGGGCGATAGCCTGTCAGGCGCGGCCTTCAGCAGCCGGTCGCTTCTATGTGGCCCTGCCAGTACATCCGCGCCTCTTGACATGGCCCCTGATGTTATCTATACTACTTTCACGGACAATTGTCCGTTCTGCGGACAAACATCATCGCCCGCAGGCGATTGGGTGCCGTGAACCATATTTGAAACTGTATGAGCGTGCTGCTGTGCTGATCGCTCGATAGCAGTGTACCAGAGGAGTGAGCTTGATGCCGGAGCAGGACAACGAGGAGCATCCCCAGGAAGCGAACCACCGACCAGGCCCGCTGGATGGCCTGTTGATCGCCGACTTCTCACGGGTGCTTGCCGGTCCATATTGCACGATGCTGCTGGGTGATCTTGGCGCCACTGTCATTAAAGTCGAAAGCCCCGCTGGGGATGAGACCCGCACCTGGCTGCCTCCAGAGCGCAATGGGGTAGCGACCTACTATCTGGCAATCAACCGCAATAAGCGCTCCATCGTCCTCGATTTCAACGATTCCACCGACCTGCAACTTGCCCAGGAACTTGCCGCCAGAGCCGATGTCTTCATCGAAAATTTCAAGCCTGGTGGCCTGAAGCGCTTCGGCCTGGATTACGAAGCGGTTCAGCAGCAGAATCCTGGCATCATCTACGCCTCAATCAGTGGGTTCGGGACGGCGCAGGGAGCCTCGCTGGTCGGCTACGACCTGATTGTGCAGGCGGTGTCGGGGTTGATGAGCATGACAGGCGCCCCGGATGGCCCGGCGTATCGGGCTGGCATCGCCGTGTTTGATGTGATCGCCGGGCTGCATGTGGCAACCGGCATCCTGGCTGCCCTCAATTATCGCCATCGCACTGGCGAAGGCCAGCATATAGAGGTCAGTCTGCTGGCCTCGGCGCTGTCGGGGCTGGTCAACCACACCTCCGCCTATGTCGCTGGCGGCGTCGTTCCAAAACGGATGGGCAATGCCCATCCCAGCCTATTCCCCTACGAACCGCTGCCAACGGCGGATCAAGAACTGGTGATCGCCGCCGGGAACAACGGGCAGTTCAGCAAGCTGTGCGAGGTTCTCGGCCTTCCTGAACTGGTGCATGATCCCAGATTTGCAACGACAGAAGATCGCACGCATAACCGCGAAGCACTGCGCCCACTGCTGGTTGAGCGGCTGCGCACCAGATCGGCCAGCGAGTGGTTTCGCCGGTTGAGCGACGCGGGCGTGCCCTGCGGTCCCATCAACACTATCGAAGGCGGCGTCAAGCTCGCCCAGGAACTCGGCCTTGATCCCATCGTCCAAGTTGGCACGGGAGACGAGGCGGTGCCCATGATCCGACATCCCATCTCGTTTTCCCGGACGCCGCCGCGCCACACGCTGCCGCCTCCGGCGCTCGGCCAGGACAGTGAGCAGCTTCGCGCCTGGCTCAGCCAGACGCCGCGCAGCGGCCCGATGGATCTCAAGACGAGAACCGCCGCAGGCTAAGAGCGCGCAGCCAGCATGCGCGATTCTGCACAGAGGGAGGGCACGGCCAGTGCAAGCCAACGAGCAAGGAAGACAGGTGAAATATCCCACCGGCATTGGGACATCTGATGCCAGCAGCATTCGCCTGCTTGGTCACGATCTCGCGGGCGAATTGATGGGAAACGTCGGCTTCGGGGAACTGGCACTCTGGCTTGCCACGCAGCGGCGCCCAACGCCGCAGCAGGTGCGTGTCTTCGAGGCGGTGCTGGTCTCGCTGGCCGATCACGGGTTCACTCCCACTGCTATCGCCGCCCGCCTGACGCTCTACAGCGCCCCGGACGCGCTCCAGGGAGCCATAGCGGCGGGCCTGCTGGGGGGCGGTTCGCGCTTCCTTGGCGTTACCGAAGATACAGGCCGATTTCTTGCCGGTGTGCTGGCAGCCGTCGCAGGTGATCTCCCGGCGACTGACGAGCAATGGGATGCGCTTGCTCGTCGAGCAGTCGCGGAGCAGCGCGCTGCTGGCCGCTTTGTCCCAGGATTGGGCCATCCGGTGCATAAGACCGCTGACCCCCGCACAGCCGTCATCATCGGGATTGCCGAGCGGGAGGGTCTGCGGGGACCGCATCTGCGGCTCTTTGAGGCTATCGGGCGGGTCCACGCCGAGATTCTCGGTCGCAGGCTGCCGCTCAATGGCGCTGGTGTGGCGGGCGCCGCGCTGGCCGACATCGGGCTGCCGCCCGAACTGCTGCGCGGCGTGGCCCTGCTCGCGCGCGCGGCAGGACTGCTGGGGCATCTGGCGGAAGAACTGCGCCATCCCATCGCGCCCGACATCTACGCTGCCATTGACCGAAACGCTGTCTATCGGCCAGGTGCCAGCGCCGACTCTCCAGAGCAGCGCTAGCCCAACTCATCTGGCGCCTGCTATGTATGCAGGTCGCATCCGAAGGAGGACGCTATGGCAAAGATCGTCGCTATCCTCGCCACCACGCACCATCCATTCTTCTATCGGGCCAGCACGTCGCCGCCAGAGAGCAGGCCCGACTTTGCGGACGAGTGGGTGCGCAAGGTGACAGCCTACCGCGAGACGCTGACCAGGGCCAGACCCGATGTATTGGTCATGGTTGGTTCTGACCACTTCCATCAGATGTTCTACGATAATATGCCGCAGTTCCTCATCGGCAAAGCGCCTTTCTATGACGCGAATTACTACAATGAGGAGCGCGAGTTTGGGCTGCCCCGCATGTTCCTCAAAGGCCACGAAGAACTTTCGGCCTATCTGCTGCGCGCCGGGCTAGATGCCGGTTTTGATCTGGCTTTCAGCAATGAACTGCGCGTCGACCACAGTATTACCTGCCCCATCATCACGACGCGCCCGCAAGCGGACCTGCCCATCGTCCCCATCTACACCAATATCTTCGCCCCACCGCTGCCGCAGCCCTGGCGATATGTCGAGTTGGGGCGCACCTTGCGCCGTCTTCTTGAAGCCTGGCCCAGCGAGGAGCGCGTTGCTGTCATTGGAACCGGCCACCTGTCTCTCGAACTTGGCGGGCCGCGCCAGTTTGGCCCGCATGGACCTGACCCGGAGTTTGACCGTAAAGCCGTCGAGTGGATCGCCAACGGCGATATTGAGGGTGCGCTGCGGGAAGTTTCGCTGGAGAGCCTTTGGGCGCCGGGCAACGCCACGCATGGCTTCCTCGATTTTATGCTGATGATGGGCGTCGCTGGAGAACATAAGGCGGATTATGCCGATACGCTCGATCTGTTTCACACGATGGAAGCCTACTTCACCTGGTATCCGAACGGAGTAGACGCATGAGCAAATACCTCCTCAACAAGTTCCTCTTCACCATTGACCGCGACCCGGCGCTGGTTGAGCGCTACCGCGCCGACCCGCGCGGCACTGTTACCTGGTGGGAGAACGAGCGGGCCAACGTCATCTTGAATCTGCCAGAGATGGAGCGCAGCACCTGGCAGAAGTTTACGGATGAAGAGCGCGAGGCGCTGGCGACCCATGACTACGTGAAGCTGTTCGAGCTTGGCGCGCACAATTTCCTGACGCTGACGCTTTTTATCGCCCTGTTCGAGCGCGACTACGCCGAGCCGCTGGGCTTCCAGCGCGAGTACGCGCGAAAGCTCCAGCACTGGTCGCTGCCCTACCCGGACATCACTACCTGATGCCGATCAGAGTACCCATATACCCCGGCGTTCGCCCTGCCCCGCCGGTGGGGACGCCGGCACCACGCTCCACCCGGCGCCAAAAGGGGCTGTTGGAGTTTCCCAGCACGCCTATCCGGGAGCTTGATTGTATTGCTACATACGACGAGGAGGACATTGGTATGGCTGACAGGCTTTTGACGACGGTTGTAGGAAGCTATCCCCAACCTGAGTGGCTGGTTGATCGCAAAAACTTGCAGAGCCGCCTCCCTCCTCGCGTGCGGGCGCGTGAAATCTGGCGCATCCCGGAGCCGCTGCTGCAACAGGCCCAGGACGACGCGACCTTGCTCGCCATTCGTGATATGGAGCGCGCAGGCGTAGACATCATCTCTGATGGGGAGATACGCAGAGAGAGCTACTCCAATCGCTTCGCCACAGCCCTGGACGGGATGGACCTCGATAACCCGGGGGTGGCCCTGGATCGCACCGGCCACCCCAATCCCGTCCCGCGCGTTGTCGGACCAATCCGCCGCCTGCATCCAGTTGAGGTGGGCGATGTGGAGTTTCTGCGGCGCAACACCGACCGCCGCATCAAGATCACGGTGCCAGGCCCGTTCACCGTCACCCAGCAGGCGCAGGATGATTATTACCACGATGAGAAAGCGCTGGCAATGGATGTTGCCGCAGCCGTCAACGCGGAGATCAAGAGCCTGCAAGCTGCCGGGGCTGAGGTGGTGCAGATCGACGAGCCGTATCTGCAAGCCAGGCCGGAGAAAGCGAGAGCGTATGGGGTCGAGGTCATCAATCGGGCGCTGGAAGGCATCGAAGGAACCACAGCGCTGCATCTTTGTTTTGGCTATGCCGCCATTGTGCATAACCGGCCTGGTCAGTATGCCTTTCTCACCGAACTGCGGGATTGCGTTGTCAAACAGATTTCGATTGAAGCGGCTCAGCCAAATCTTGATCTATCCGTCTTGCGCCACCTGGCGAATAAAACAATCATTCTCGGCGTGCTGAATCTGGGCGATATGCAGGTGGAGACGCCGGAGACGGTAGCTGGGAGAATACGCGCAGCCTTGCAGTATGTCGAGCCGGAGCGCCTGATGCTGGCACCGGACTGCGGCATGAAATACCTGCCCCGCGAAGTCGCTTTCGGCAAGCTCTGCGCGCTGGTCGAAGGGGCTAGAATCGTTCGGCAGGAGTTGTAAGAGCGAGCCGCACCCTTCGCCGAGACAGGCAGATACCAAGGGGCTAGCCGTTCTCCGAGCGGCGCAGGCTCAGCCAGGTGGCTGTGACAATGAGCAGCAGCGCCAGTATGAAGACTACCAGGGCAATATTGACGCCAGAGCGAATGGCAAGCGAGGCGCTGCTCAAGGCATCAACCCCCACAAAAGCCGACCCGACGAGGATGAGCAGCCGCAGGCGCGTGCCAACGCCCAGGCCAATGATGAGGAGCGACTCTGCCAGCACGATGAACCCATAGATAAGCTGCGCGGTGAGACCTGGCTCGGTGAACGTCTGATAGAGCGTGGGCAAGAGCAGCAGCAGCGCCCCGGCCAGCGAGGCAAACTGCCCGATGTGCCGGGCGTGGGGCACCTGCCGATCAGCGGGCAGGAACGCGCCCACCAGCAGTTGATAGCTGCCAGGGGCCAGCACAAACGCCTGGGGATTGTCCGCGCCAAGCCAGCGCGCGCCCCAGGTAATTGCCAGCGCGGCCAGTTCGCCTGCCAGATAGAGCGCGAGATGGAACCAGGGCCGCTGTGCCAGGAGAGCCAACTGAGACCGCGCCCGCCACGCCAGCAGCGCCAGCATCCCCGCGAGCGCCAGCAGGGTCAGGGCAGCGGTCAGGGTTTCCGGGTCTTGTATCTTGAAGCCATTGGGAGCAGAGAGGGCTGCCAGCGCCGCGCCTGTTGTCATCAGCAGGCCACCGGCCAGATGGATCAGTATGCCCGCAACGGCGGGGTAGCGCCAGCGCGTCGGCTGCATCTGGTCAGGGCGGCTGGTCCACCAGCCAATGGTGCGCGGGCGCAGCCAGGGGATCGCCCGCCAGAGCAAGGCGCCCAGCGTGTAGAGCCAGCCGAGCGCGGCAAAGGCCAGCGAGCCTGCCCACATCGGCAGGTCCAGCGCGGACGTTTCCGCGCCCAGCGCCAGGGCGCCCAGGGCGAGCGCCACCACCAGCACATCAGGCCGCGATTCAACGGCAGCGATCAGATACGCCAGCGCAGCCAGCAGAAGCAGCGCCACAGCCTCAAAGCCAGCAGCGTTGATACTGCTGAGGGTCGTCGTTGCAGCGGCAAACGACGCGACAGCGTAGAAGAGCCAGGACCAGCGAATACCAACCACGCGCCCGACCAGCAGCCCCAGCGCGCCAAAGCCGAGCGCCAGCGTCAGCCGGGCATGCGCGTCTGGCTGCACACCCACGCTCGCCAGCGCGTAGAACAAGGGAACGCTTGCCGCCAGCGGCTCGCGCTCCAGAGCCACCAGCAGGTAGGCAACAGCGGCAAAGACCAGCAGCAGCATCTCCATCTTGCCTGCACCAAAGGGCACCACTCGCTGCCAGGCAAAGATCGAGGCGCCAATCGCTGCGGCATAGGGCGCGTATGCCCAGGTGCGCCGTACCCGCTCGCGCAAAGGCGGCAGCCGCGCGATGGCTCCGAAGGCGGCGAGGAGAAACGTCAGGACGAGTGTGGACAGCAGATGATCCGGCTCAGGGAGCAGCGCGGTTGCCGCCAGCAGATAGACGACGGCCAGAGCGCTCAGGAGTGGCTCGCGCTCCTGTATCGCCACCAGATACGCTGCACCAGCCAGAGCCAGCAGAAAGGCGACCTGCCAGTTGGGCGCGTCTGGTCCAAGATTGGTGAGCTGGATAGTCACTGTCACCGAACTGGCAGCAGCCGCAGCCTGCAAAGCGGCGCCCCACCAGCGCCCGCGCCACTGGCGAGCCGCCGCGCCTCCTGCGATGAGTGCGAAGACCAGCAGCACGCTGGCGACATCACTGGGAACGAGGAAGAGCGCCCAGAATGCCAGCGCCGCCGGAACAGCCGTCACCAGATAGGCGCGCTCCCAGAGCGCCACGCCATACGTCAGGGCCACAAAGCCCAGGAGAAACCACGCCGTAAAAGAGAGGCCGCTGGCGCTCCAGTCGGGGCTGCTCAGCGGATCAAAGCTGGTATGGCTGGCAGCGATGACAACCGCCCAGAGCGCAATCACATACGGCGCGAGCGCCCAGACACGCCCCCAGGCTCGCCGTACACCCAGCGCTGCCAGCGCGAGTCCGACAGCCAGAAAGCAGCCGTGCAGACTATTGGCATCATTGACCATAAACGGAATGGCAGCCAGGGCGCCAAAAAAGCCGGTAGCTGTGTTGCCAAACAGCGGCTCTTGCTCAAACAGGCCAGCGCTGAAAGACGCGGCGGTGAAGGTCAGCATTATTTCCGTCTGGTAAAGGGCAGCGTGGCCGGGAAGCAGGAGACAGGTAAAGAGCGCGTTGCCCAGCGCCACCATATAGAAAGGCACGACAAATCTGCGCGAGCGCGCGTGCAGCCCGGCTACCAGCGCTGCTATCCAGAGTACCAGGGTGAGGACAAACGAGAAGCCGGCGCGATGGACGGCCACGTAATCAGTGGAAAGCAAGGCAGGCGCCAGGGCATAGTACCAGAGCGTCAGGAAGAAGCCGCCTGCCAGCAGCCACCACGCGCCGTTGATAAGCGCTGCGCCCGTCGTAATCACCAGCGCGGCGCTCAGGGCAATAATGAGCGGCCAGTTGGGGTCTCGCTCGCCCAGCACAATGAAGGCGCCCGCGCTCGCCAGGCCAACGGCCAGTGTTTCCAGAAAATAGCGCAGCACGCGCCGCTGGCGCTGCCTGAGATACAACATCAGCGCCAGGCCGAACTCGGTCAGCGCCGTCGCGGCGAGTACCACCGCGATGGGGCGATTGGGTTGCACATGCTGATTGGTCACAATCCAGATAGCAACGCCGACAACGGCTTCAGCAAAGAAGACGGAGTTGAAGCCATCGACTGTATCGATCACAGCATCCTGCTGGCGTGGTCGCCAGGCCGGAACGGTATAGCGCCAGCCGGCGGTAATCGGCACAAGGACGCAGGCACCCAGCGCCAGCGCCCCGCCCACAATCCAGATAGTGGAGAAGGCCGCGTGGTCGACCAACTGCGTCAGGGCAATCGTGCCGAACACCTGCACGCCCATCACGGTGGGCAAGGTCGCCAGCGCGGCCAGGTGCATCGCTGGCTCGACCAGCAGCGCGACAAAAGGGATGTGACGAAGATAAAAGGGCGCGATCAGCACCAGCGTGGTGACGCCCAGCGTGAAGACCCACCATTGCAGATCAGCGTGTATCCAGGGCAAGATCGAGAGCGCCGCCACAATCAGCGATGTCCAGCCCAGATACGCATACGTCGCAAAGCGCGTCTGCACCGCCAGCCCCAGGTAGACGATGCTCGCGTAGACCGCAGAGATACACAGCATGCCCGCCACCGGGAAATTCAGACTTTGCAGCCCATAGCGATAGATTGCCAGCGCCACCAGCGGCGTCATCAAGGCAAAGACCGCCAGATAGACACGGCTCACCGTCCGCAGGCGTTTGATGCCGCGCAGGCTAAAGCCCGCCGCGCCAAAGCTGAGATAGACCAGCGAGACAATCGAAAGGGTCAGGGTGGGCAGGTTTTCGCCTTTGCTGACCACCAGCGTGAGCGTGGCAACCAGAGCCAGAAAACCGCCGAGATACGCCATAATGGCGATGGCTTGATCGGCGGCAAATGCGCGCCAGGAGAAAACTGGTCCGACAGGAGCAGGCGGCACAGCAGGCGCTGGTATGGGCGCTCTGACAGACATCTGCGCCCGCGAGACAAGAGGCGGCGCGGCAGGCGTCTCCGGCGGGAGCGCGGCATCCGGCTCAGGCGGAATACCCTCGCTGGTCGTGGCGGTGGTCGAAGAGGCAGGCGCTTGCCGGGTGGCCTCGGCGTCTCTGAGCCAGGGTGCCCGGCGAAGTTCCTGATAGCGGGTGTAATATTCCTCGTGGAGATCAGCAACCGTCTTGTCGCCCTGATCGACAGCAATGAGCGTATCGAGATCGCGCAAGATAGTTACTAACCACTGAAGTTCAGCGATGATCTTAGGATCAAGCGCCTCGCCACAACGCGGGCAATACGCTGTTCCCGGCGGCGTCATCTTTTTGCAACGCGGGCAGATGATCGGTTGCACAGCCATAGCATAGCCTCCCTGAAAGCTCGTTTACTGATCACAATTTACCTGGCATGGGGGAGAAAGACATCGTGAAAATGCCGTGTTCGGCTCCGTATTTCATTGCCAGCTATTGGAGGAAGGAATGAGGCATCTACGTAATTTTCCGTAGTTCGTTGTCCTTCACAGCGAGAGAGAAACCCCATCGGCAAATAAACACAGCCGCTCTCTCCTTTTGTGAAGAGAGCGGCTGTTGAAGCAAGCTTCAGCGCCCAGCGGAATGATTCTGGTGCCGAGATTAGACCAGATGGTGTTCAAGAGCGAAACGGGTCGCGGCCACGCGCGAGGAAACTCCGAGCTTCTGGTAGATCGAAGTCAGGTGGGTGCCAACGGTCCTGCGTGCAATCACCAGTTCTTCAGCCACCTGTTTGTCGCTGAGGCCCCGCGCAACCAGGCGCAATACCTCAACTTCCCGCCGGGTTAATCCCGCGGGAAAGCTGATTCGCGCTGCTTCATCGGGGGCGATCCACGCGGGAGATACAGATTCGGCCAGCGGGGTCTGTCCCTGAGACCCCCGTACTGCGGCTATCGTCAGGAGACGCCCTTCAGCCCACGCCGCAGCAAACGCCTCGTTCCCCAGGAGATCGCGTGCCATCCCGCTAAACGGCTCATACAACTGTTGTACCAGCGTTGGGATAGCGCCGCCAATTTCCTCGCGCAGATGTTCGGCAGCCCCCCAGAGCCGGGCGGCCCACACGGCCTTGCCCTGGGCAGCGACAGCGCACGCCAGCCCTTCGAGACACAACGTACAGAACCACCGCTGGTCCATCTCAGCAAAGAGTTCCAACGCCTCGTCGAGTTGGGCCTGCGCTGCTGGGGCATTCCCCTGTCCCAGCGCGGCCCAGCCCAACCCATAGAGACCCCAGCCCAGCCCCCGACGATCTCCTACCTCCTCAAGCAGCGCCAGGCCCTGCTTGAGTCCCTGCTGCGCGGAGGAGTAGCGGCCCTGGAAAATGGCAATGAATCCCTGGATAAAGAGGGAATAGGCGCTGCCCCGTCTATCTCCTACAGCTTGCGAATGAAGCAGGCTCTCCTCGACAAAAGGCAAGGCTTCATCGGGAAAGCCCTCAAAGAAGCGCACCAGCGCCAGCAGGCGCAGGCGCAGTGCCATCCCCGCGCTGTCTCCCAGCATTCTTGAGAGGGCCAGCCCCTCCTCGCCTAGCAGACGGGCTGGTTCATAGTTGCCCTGGTTAAACTCTACATCGGCCAGGATTTCCAGCGCATACGCCAGACCCCACGCATCCTGGGTCTGCCGTGCCATGGCTACGGCTTCCTCGATCAACGCGCGCGCCTCGTGGTAGTGGCTGCGCTCCATGACACAATAGGCCAGCACCCATAACGACAGGACAGTCCCGCGCGCATCCTGAAGGTCTCGGAACAAGGCGAGGCTCTCCGTGCAGAGTTGTTCAGCTTGTTCCAGGTGGCCTTGCAATCCTGCCAGCGCCCCGGCAGCGTTGAGAACCCTGGCACGGATAGGGGCGCTGACGTTCTCCCTGAAGGCGAGCAGCCGCTCCAGGAAGCGGCGCCCCTCGCGCACATTTCCGCGCAGCCACCAGAACCACCATAAAGCACTCCCTAAACGGAACGCCTCTTCGAGCTTCCCCTGATCGAGCAGCCACTCTAACGCGGCGCGCAGGTTCTCGTAATGATGCTCGACGCGCGTGAGCCACGCCTGTTGGCCCGCGCCTCGCAGTTGTCGCTCAGCCTCCTCAGCAAACGTCAAGGAGTACGCGGCATGGGCCTGCTGTGTGGCAAATGCTTCGCCCTCGGCCACCAGGCACTCCCAGCCATACTCCCGGATAGTCTCAAGCATGCAAAACACAGCCTCGTGTTCCGACTGGTCGAGCGGCATAATCATGCTCTGGTCAAGAAGCGCCGCCAGATAGTCCAGGAGGGGTCGCCCTCCTGATTCCTGTCCTACAACGGCTTCAGCCGCCTCCAGCGTCCATGCCCCCACCAGGACCGACAACTGCCGAAACACCCGTTGTTCCTCACGGGTTAACAATCCATAACTCCATGCCAGCGCATTCCGTAAGGTTTGCTGCCGGGCAGGGACATCGCGCGCAGGATTGGTCAAGAGAGGCAGCCGATGCTGAAGATGGGCAAGGAGGACAGGCGGAGAAAACAACTTGCTGCGGGCAGCGGCCAATTCAATCGCCAGCGGAATGCCATCAAGACGGACACAGATTTCAGCAACAGCGCGCGTGCTGGCTTCCGTCAGGCGGAAGCCAGGCCGGGCGGCTTGCGCCCGCTCAACAAAGAGCGCGACTGCCGGAGACGCTGCCATGCGGGCAGGCGCAGTCCCCGGCGCGAGCGGCGGCAGATCGAGAGGCGCGACAGGAAACTCATATTCCCCGCGCACATGGAGTACCGCGCGGCTCGTCACCAGCACTTTTGCCTGCGGACAGGTGGACAGGAGATCAGGCAGATAGCGCGCAGCAGCAAGCACCTGTTCAAAGTTATCGAGGAGCAGGAGAAGGTGCTTTTCCGCCAGAAAACGCTGAAGCCGCTCCAGGAGGGGCCAATCTCCAGCTTCACGCAGACCCAGCGCTTGCGCAATCGTAGGCAGGACCAGATCGGGATCGCTCAGCGCCGCCAGAGAGACAAAGCAGGCGCCGTGGACAAAATCTTTCTGAAGGCTGAAGGCAACCTCCAGACCCAGGCGAGTTTTGCCGATGCCCGCCGGGCCAGTGAGCGTCACCAGGCGCACCTCCGGGCGTCGCAGCAGCGTGCTGACGGCGTTCACAACGGCCTCACGCCCGATGAGCGGGGTCAATTGAACCGGAAGTGGGGCAGGCACCAGGAAGTCTGAGTGCAGCATGCTCGTCACTCCTTCTTCATCAGTCTTTTACCTGCCAGTCCGGTGACTGCCGAGAGAGAGTGGGGCACACGTTGCTGCGCTGAGAGCATCGTGTTGCAACCAGAGGGATTGCTTGGTGGCGGACACGCGCGCATAATCAATCTGCATACCTTGCCTCTTGTCCGTTCCCAAAATTCAGCAAAACCAGAGACATGGAACGTAGATTCTTAAAACAAGTTTCTGGAATACTCTAGCACAAGGAACGGGTGTGGGCAAGGAACCAAAACGCATAGCTCGAAAATGACGTTTGGTGGCACAGCAGGTCTCAGAATTCCCGCGTAAACTGCGGAGATTCTCAGTTACAATACCTCCAAACACTACTTGTTGCTTACAAGTCCAGGAGGATGTAAGATGCCAGAGCAAGAATCCTCTAAGCGTGCTGAGCGCCTGGTCAAGCTTGCCATCATGCTCATCAAACAACCTGAGCGCACATGGACTACCAGCGAAATCGCCGGGTTGCTGCATGTCTCGCCGGATACGGCCTTTCGTGACTTACAGGATTTGGCTCGCACAGGAACAGTCCCGCTCAGTTCCGATGGAACAACCAAAGATTTCGTCTGGTTTCTCCTGCCAGAGAGTCAGGCGGAGCTTCCGCCGTTGCGCCTGGAGTATGGCGAAGGCGCGGCAATGTATGCAGCTACACGGCTGCTCAGTCAGTTGCATGATGGGCGCAACGATTCGGTCAATGCAGCTATTCTTCACCTGATCGGTATCCTGCCTGCGCCGCTGCGCCCGCATCTGGAAGCGATTGCTACCCAACTTCCTCAGCCGGAAGCGGCCCGTGCCCACCTCTCAAAAATATTCGACGCTTTGAGCCAGGGTTGGCTCCTCCGGCGCATCGTGAAGCTGCATTATGAGCCGCCGCATCTCACCTCATACACCTGCCAGTTTGCCCCATACTTGCTGGAACCATCGGCGATTGGTCGCACGCTCTATTTCATCGGCTACAGCGACCCACCCAAAGCGCTGCGTACCTATAAGCTGGAGCGCGTGCGTTATGCGGAACTTACCAAAGAGACGTTCGACATTCCAGGCGATTTTGATGGGCCGGCGTTATTACGCAAAGCCTGGGGCGTGATGTATGGCGATGGCGAGGCGGCGCATGTCAAACTGCGCTTCACGCAGTTTGTAAGCAAACGGGTGCGCGAAACGCGCTGGCACCCTAGCGAGACGGTAACAGAAGTCCCCGGCGGGTTAATCTGGGAAGCTGCTATTGGGGATATTACCGAAATTCGCCCCTGGATTCGCGGCTGGGGTGCCGACTGCGAGGTGCTGGAGCCAGCCGCGCTGCGCGATGAGTTGATGACAGAAGCGCTTCGCCTGTCGAAGCTCTATGGTATTGAGCCAAGAGGGATTTCCGGTGATAAGCCAGATAAAAGCCTGCTCGATGATTTGTTTGGAGAGGAGTAGCGAACAATGGCATCTTTGTATCCCTATCAGGAACAGGTGTGGAAATACCTCAAAGCGGGCAAGAATGTGATTCTTCAGGCGCCAACTGGGGCCGGAAAAACCCGCGCCGCGTTATACCCCTTTTTGGAGAACCTGGAACTCTACAGCGACAAAGAGCTTCCGGCTGATGCCCCTTTACCGTTGACGTGCCGTTACGCGGTGCCTATGCGCGTGCTGGCGACCCAGTTTGAGCGAGAATACCGTGAGCGCCTTGCCAGAATGGATCAAAGGCGGGCAACGCGGCTGGCCGATCTCTATACTAAGAAGCTGGGGGTGGTGGTACCGTCTATCCAAACCGGGGAGACGCCAGACGACCCGAAGTTTGAGTCGCCGCTGACCTTTTGCACGATAGATCAGCTTCTGGCAAGCTTTATTGGCACGCCCTACTCTGTTGGCTCGAAGCAGGCCAATCTCAATGTAGGAGCGGTGATCGGCTCCTACCTGATTCTGGATGAGTTTCATCTGTATCCGCTTGATAAGCATGGCAGCGGCGCCCGCATGACCACGCTCGCCATGCTGCGTTTGCTCAAAGGGCTGAGTCCGTTTGTCATGATGACGGCCACATTCTCGACCAGGCTGCTCGATAGGCTGGCGAAGCTGCTGGATGCTGAGGTGGTGCGCGTGAAGGATGCGCAAGAGGTAGCAGAGATCATGCAAGGGCGCGCTCGTATCATTCGTCAGGCTGAGGAGGCCATGACGCCCGAAGCCATTCTCGGCGCGCATAGGTTGGCTCAAGAGCGCCATGCTGGCGCGTCGCTGGTAGTCTGCAATACGGTGGCGCGGGCGCAGGAGATGTACCTCCGGCTGCGCGAGGCGCTTGGGGAGGATCAGGCCAGCAAGAAGCTGCTGCTGCTCCATAGTCGTTTCACACCAGAAGACCGGCAGCGAAAGAGTCAAGAACTTGAAGATCGGCTAGGGGAGAAAAATCGGCTGGGGGAGAAGCTGTGGGAAGGTGGGCAATTTCATGGGCCAGATACAATCGTCGTTGGAACGCAGGTGGTCGAGGTGGGCTTGAACATTTCGGCAGGCGTGCTGCACACCGAACTGGCTCCGGCCAACAGCCTCATCCAGCGCGCGGGCCGCTGCGCGCGCTTTGCCCAGCAGCAGGGCGAAGTGATTGTCTATCCTATCCCGCCGCGTGAGGATGGCAAGATTGCTTACCAACCCTACGATGATGATCTGTGTGAGCAGACCTGGAAGCATCTGGGCGCCATGATCGCCAGGGGCGGTGAGCCAGTGCTGCCCTTTGGCTTCAAGGAAGAACAGGAGTTGATTGACGCGGTGCATACGCAAGAAGATGAGCAGATGCTCGCAAGGTTTGCAGCAAATGAAACACGGACGCGAGATACCATCATGCAAGTATTAGCTAGCCATGATCGGGGAAAAATCGGCACGCTTATTCGCAACATCACACAAGTCTCTGTGGTGATTCACAACGAGCCAGAGAAGGCAATGACCACCAAGCCGTTCCGCTGGATAAGTTTTGGGTTGCATCCTCGAACGCTTCAGAAATATTGGAAAAACCTGGAAGAGCGCAAAGCAGCCTTGGGAGACAAGGCGCCAAGCTGGATAATGAGGCAACTTGTTCCTGGAGGAGATTTTCCAGAAGATGAGCAGGATGACAATACCCGCGAACCAATCTATGACTGGGACATTATTAAGGCTGTTGAGATTCCATCGGCGCTACGTCTTGCCCTTCCGAGGGAACTAGCAACATACGATAGTGATCTGGGGTTCCGCTTGTTAGTGAGAGCAGATGAGCCTGTTGGGGAGTGGCAAAGCGAAAAGATCAGACGTGACCCACCCTCCAGGAACCAAAAGGGCGGGGGGAAACAGGAAAGCTACGTTTCCCACATCACAGGATTGATGCGTGCCTATCGATGGAGTATACGCAATGAACTAGCGTGGCTTGCAATACGATTAGAAGAGAAAATGAGTCTCTCACCAGGCAGTATTGACCATGCTGTGCGACTTGCCATAGCTTGTCATGACATTGGCAAACTTAGTAAAGGTTGGCAAGCTTGGGCGCAAGCATGGCAAAAACTGCTTGCTAAGGAGCGGTGGGGAATGTATGAATTTTTGCCAGGAAACGAGTTCCTGGCTAAAACAGATCGTCTTCCTAAGCAGGAAGAAGAGCGAAAGCTCCAAAAGCAACTCCCTATCAAACGCCCCAACCATGCTTATGAGGGGGTCCTTGCCAGCAACGAACTTATTGCAGAGTCACTAATAAATAGCTTTGGCGCTTCACCTGAAAAAAGCCTGGATGCTTTGATACGGGCAACGCTCAATGCTATTGCGCGCCATCATACTCCATCGCTCAGTTCTCATGATGCAGTCACCTGGGCCGATTCCATAGAAACTCCCATACGCGAAGCATTGGTGATTTGTGGAATATCCCCCGACTTGAGAGGACTAGATTTACAACCCAAATCGAGAGGTGATGTAGAGAAAGATTACCTGATCCAGCCGAGCGATAAAACCGACTTGGACCTCCTGGCTACGTGGCTAGGGTTTGTTGTGGTTCGCACGCTTCGCTTGTGTGACCAACGCGCAGAAAAGGAGCTATCTTGAGTAGTCAATCTCTGCTCAAGTGACACCCTCTACGGATCGAGTTATAAAAAAAGGAGGCAATGGGCACATTTCCGCCAAAAGAGGTGCCCATAAGCAAGAAAAGAGGTGACATATGCCCCAGCAATTCTACTGCGAGAATGATACCAGCACTGCTGCCGATGCCCTCAAGGCTATAGGGCTAGCTGAGGTATTTCATGCCTGGCTTAAAGTCCTTGGCCGGGAGGATAGACAGGTCTTTGTAAAAGATTGCGGTGGTTATTACCAAATCAGCCTTCCCTCCCCTATTGAGCAAGACGACATTGACCGAAGCCCTCGTTTTGCTGTTGGTGGCAAGCTCTTGGTGAAAACCTCAAAAGGGAAGAGAGCGGGGGGAAGCGAAGGCATCAGTTCATTACTCCAAGAATTCCCTTATGAAGAGCAGCAAGCACGCAGTCGAGATTATCAGACGAGGCTTAGAAACCTTCCTCCTGAAATTCGCAACCGAATTCGTAAAAACCCACGAGCGGAAGGTTTTGAGGATTTAGGGGAGCCTCCTGATTCTGATCTCGGCCTCTATGCCTGTCTCAGCCATTTTAAGGTAGATGAAGCCTACAATAGCCTCTGCACGCAATGGATTGGCCCAAGTGACGCGGCATTTCGAGAGAATCTCTCTCTGGTTCTAACAACATTTGCGCAACCTCCAAGCGAGCGTTGGGAGATGCTTACTAAAAAGTCGCGGGGTTCCAGCAAAGGCAATGTAACGCTTTTACAAGTCGTAAATCCGGCCAGCGGCAAAGGCGGCAACACGCCAAAGGCGAACGGGCTAGGCATCGGGAACTTGGAGGGCTTTTGGTTAACAGAGTATCTAAAATTTGTTGGATTCTTTACATGTGCCGCGCCATTTCTAATTTCCAAGAGCAATGATCGAAAGACCTACGTTCTTCACCCCAAAGAGGTCGAGGTAACACTTCTTGGGGAAATAATGGGCGAATTTAGGGCTAGTCTTCTCCGGTCTACTGCCATGAAGCTAGATATTCTGGCTGTACTCCAATTTACTAAAACCTTTGCTCTTTACGCCCAAAGAACAATCAAGGCAAGGAATAATAGGCCCTCGTGGCGTCAGCGCCTTCATCAACAGGCCAGAGTGACCGACATTGGGCGTGGCTTTGACACCGCTTTCTACAAGTACATGGGTTCGGCTCACGTCACCATGAACTTGGCGACGATCAACTTCCCTGACTGGCTACCCGCCATCACAACGGTTGATGATGCTGTTCAGGCGCTCGAAGTGCTTGAGGAGCATATGAATGTAATCAGGAGCGTTCGATTAAAGAAGGAGGACGAAGGATCAGAAGAACTGGAACTCTTGCGGCGCTATCGAGATTTTCTCTCAGGGCACGATGTTGAGCGCTTTTTCGATTTCGCCGCGCGCTATGGCGACTATTACCTGGCAAAACGCCTGCGCAACCAGTGGGCAGGCCAATTCACAACGGAGGGAATCAAGGAACTTATGACACAGACAAAAGAACGGCTCACCCTCAGCCCCATCCTGGAGAATGAAGGCTTCCAGGCAATTGCCGCAGCGATCCGGCAGGCAACGGTGATTGCCCAGCGCCGGGCAGCCAGCAGCGAGCAGGGGTACCCTTTTGAGGTGCGCTATGGCCTGGGGCAGCAGTTGCTGCGCTCTGCCGCTTATCCAGAGGAGTTCATTGCGGCGCTGAGCGAATTTTTGCAGTCCTATAATGCGGAAAATGCGCGTATCGCGGAGCGCGTTGCAAAAAAGTCGCTGCCCAACGAACCCCGCAACCGGCGGGCAATGGTGCAAACCGAACACATCAAAGACATCGTGCGCCTGGTGGATGAGTATGGATCATCGGAACTGATCTGCAAGATGCTCGTGGCCTACGGCTACGCGCGCGACCCGCGCATGCCTGAAGACAAAACCGCTGCCGCACCAGAAGAAGAAGGCATCGAGGATATAGCAGCCGGGCAGGACGAACCGGAATCATGAACCGCTTGTGACCAACACCCTGGTCAGACATTTTCTATCGAGAAGGAAGGAACAACAGTCATGACGATGAACATTGCCTCGATCTCCATTTCGGCCCGCGCCACGATTGATATGCACAACCTGAACAACGAAGGCGGCGAGGGCAACCAGATTCAGACGCGCATGGTGGATGTGATTGGCGCCGATGGGCGCATGCACAACGTCAACGCGATCTCCGGCGATATGCTCAAGCACATCCAGGCGCAGCATTTTTTCGAGTTGGCCCGCGAGCAGCGGCTGCCGCTCTGCGCAGGCTGTGACCATTTTGACGCCAACCGTATCAATGCCGATAGCGCCTGGATTGCTGAGATACCGAAAGGGGACCGGGACGCGCTCGATTCGCTGCTGAAAAGATGCGCAATGGACGATACAGCCGGGATTCTCATTACAGCCGGTGGTCGTTCGCTGCCGCGCAAATCGGTGGTGGAATTTGGCTGGGTGGTCGGCATCCCCTCGCTAGTGAAGACCGAGAGCTACTTTCATGTGAAGTATGTGACGGAGCGCGAGAAGGAGCATGTGGCTGCTGCTGCCACCGCACGCGAGAAAGAAGGCTCCAATCTGGGCCAGGCGATTTTTCACCGGCCCGCGTCCAGCGGCGTGTATGCCATCGTCTGCCATCTGGAACTGGGGCGCATCGGGTACAACGACATCTCGCAGCAGTATGCGGTGGATGAGGATGAGCGGGCACAGCGCGCCAGGGCGCTGATCCAGAGCGTGATGCACACATTTTTGGAACTGAACGGGGCAATGCGCACCACACAACTGCCCCATCTGGTGGCGCTGGAGGGGATTGTGACCTGGAGCAGCAGCGGCGCTGTTCCCGCGCCAATGGTCAGCCCCCTGGCCGGTGGACTGGAGGGCGATACCTACCGCGAGCAGGTGCGACAGATTGCGGGGGCACTGAATGGCAAAGGGCAGCCGGTCGTGGCTCAGGAGTCCTTTGAGTCGCTGAGTGGCTTTGCCGATCAGATGCGCACCCTGGTGGATGAAAGCGTTCCTGCTGTACTGGCGGCGGTGCGTTGAGCCAGCGATTGATGTATGGGGTGGGCATTCGGAGAATTGATTGCCCGCCCCAGCATCCTGCTTCATCCTGGGAGGGCTTCTATGACGTGGACGATTGCGACTTATGAGCCGGTCTCGCTGTTTTCGCTACGCCCGGCCAACTCAACCACTTCAGGCGGCAAGACGCTGATCGCGCCCACGCCGTTCTGCATCAAAATGGCACTGCTGAGCGCTTCTATCCAAATGGCAGGGGTATCCGAAGGCCAGCGGCGCTTCCCGCAGATTCGTGACTTGCGTATTGCGCTGGCCCTGCCAGAACAGGTGGTTGTGGTCAAAAGTTTTGCCAAGATACGGCGCCCAATCCGGCTTGGCAGCGGCGATGCGCGCGAGGCTGAAATCGCAGAGGCGCTTGAAGTCGGCCATTATCCTTTTGCGCCAACGATTGCTTATCGGGAGTTTGTACAGTTTGGCGGAGCGCTCCAGATTGCATGCACTCTGCCACAAGGCGAGGTGCCAGGATGGCTGAGCGAGACACTGCCCACCATCAACTACCTGGGCAAGCGCGGCAGCTTTGTCCAGATTGCCGGGTGGCCGCTGGTGACTGAGACACTGGAGGACACCTTTACTGAAGTGACACGGGACAGCACCGATTTTCGATCTGATGGCACGCTTCAGATGCTTGATGACTGCGGCAGCATGATGACTTTCGAGCATGCGGACATTTATAACCCAAAGCGCATGACGTTTGGGAAAGAGCGCGTGCCTCGCCATGTAGTATTTCCGTATCGCCTAAAGCAATCAAGCCGGGGCTACAGCCTTTATGAACGAGTCCCATAACAAAAGGAGCAAGCATCATGGAAGGTGGCCTTACCGCGTATCATCTGCGGTTGACGTTGCGGGCGACAGAGCCGCTAGAATTGGAGGCGCAGCCGGGGAGCGCGCTGCGAGGGTTGCTCTTTCAGGGACTCTGGGAGCGCTTTTGCGTCAATAAAGCCGCGCCGGAATGCGCAAGCTGCCCGCTGGTGCAAACCTGCCCGGTGAGTGCGCTGGTAGCACCGCTGCGCGATGAGCATCCGCGCGGGCGCGATATTCCGCGCCCCTTTGTGATTCGCCCCCCGTTGGTCGCGGCGGCCTCTGCCGAGGGACTGCGGCTGGAACCGGGCCAGGCCGTCACCTTTGGCCTGATCCTGCTGGGCAGCGCGGGCAAACTCTTCCCCTATGTCGTGATGGCCGCGCAGGTCATGGAGCGCAACGGGCTGGGGCGGGCGCTGGAGGCTAATGGACGACGACGCGGGCGCTTCCGCATTGAGCAGATTGACGCGGTGCATCCCTTCACCGGAGCCGAAGCCCGTCTCTTTGCGCGAGACGCCACCACCGTCCATGCGCCGGAGATCGCCGTGACGGCTGCCGATGTGATGGCGCGGGCGCGGGCGCTGCCCAACGACCAGCTCACGCTCCATTTTCTGACGCCCACGCGCCTGATTGCGCAGGGGCACCTGGCGACCCACCCAGACTTCCAGGTGTTGGCTCTACGGCTGGCTGAGCGACTGGAGCAGGTGGAACTGGCCTATGCCCGCCCCCACAGCCAGGAGCAGACCGATCCATCCGAGCGCTCCGGCCCGGTCTGGTATCAGCAGATCAAGGAGTTGGCCGCGTCCTGCCAGATGCTCAGTGATCAGACCCGCTGGGTGGACGTGAAAAGTTATTCCTCCCGCCAGCGCCGCCTGACGCCAATTGGCGGCTTTATCGGGCGGGCAACGGTCAGCGCGCCCCGTTCCCTGCTGCTGCGGGAGCTGCTGGTGTGGGGCGAGGTGCTGCACGTTGGCAAGAATACGGTGAAGGGCGATGGCTGGTATCAGGTGGAGACCTGAAAGGAAGGGGATAGTATGGACCTGATCGTTGAGGGCAACGGGGTATTTTTGGGCAAGCACCAGGGGCGTTTGCGCGTCTCGTGCCAGGGGAAGACAGTGAGTGAGGCGCCCGTCATTCATCTGCAACAGGTGATTGTGGTGGACAGCGGGGTAGCGATCAGCAGCGACGTGGTACGCACCTGCGCGGAGGAGGGGATTCCCATTCATTTTCTGACGACCAATGGGCAGCATGTGGCGGGCCTGTACGCCGCCGGGTTGAATGGGACGGTGCTGACACGCCGCGCGCAGTTGGGTGCCTTTGAGGATGAGCGTGGGGTCGCGCTGGCGCGGGCGTTTGTCATGGGCAAGGTTGAAAATCAGCGAGCGCTGGTGCGCTACATGGCGAAGTATCGCAAGGAAGCAGAGCCAGCCTTGTTTGAGGAATTGACGCTGGTGGCAGCAGAATTGGGCGATCATGTGCAGGAAGCCGAGAAAATCAGTGCCCGGCAGGTGAGCGAGGTACGCGAGCAGTTGCTCTCAGTCGAGGGGCGCGCCGCCAGCCACTACTGGGGCGCGATCAAGCGCATGATCCCGGCGAGTCTGGCATGGCCGGGACGCGAGACGCATGGAGCCACGGATGCGTTTAATATGCTCTTGAATTATGGCTATGGTATCTTGTACGCGCAGGTGGAGCGTGCCCTGGTGCTGGCAGGGTTAGACCCCTATGGTGGGTTCCTGCACGCTGACCGGCCCGGTAAGCCCAGCCTGGTGTTGGACCTGATCGAAGAGTTTCGCCAGACGGTGGTAGACCGGACGCTGATTGGGCAGGTGAACCGGGGGTTCGCGGTGGAGCGCGATGAGCAGGGCCGGTTAGACCCATCCACCCGCAAGCGCGTTGCTGAACGGGTGTTGGAACGGCTGGAGAGTACGGAACTCTACGAGGGCAAGCGCCAGGCACTGCGCTTTATCTTGCAATGCCAGGCGCGCCATCTTGCCACCTTTGTGCGCCGGGAGCGCGAGGCGTATACCCCCTTTGTTGCGGGCTGGTAAGTCGGATGCAGGGAAGGAGCGATCCATGCGTTGTCTGGTGATCTACGATATTCCTGATGACCGTGCCCGCACCCGGGTGGCGGATGCCTGCCTGGATTATGGCTTGCAGCGGGTGCAGTGGAGTGCCTTTGTGGGAGAGTTGAATTCCACCTACCAGCGGGAACTGCTGCTGAAGATTCGGACTGTACTGGGGAAAAAAGCGGCCAGCGTGCGGCTGCTGCCGATCAACGAAACCTTGTGGCAGCAGCAGCAAATCATCGAGCAAGGAGACCTCTATGGCGGGCGAAGTGCTGCTGCCTCCTGAGCGGCTGATGCTGGAAGTGACCGACCTGAAACAGTGGACCTACTGCCCGCGAGTGGTGTTTTACCGCTATTGCCTGCCCCGCATTCGCCCGGTGACGTATAGCATGGAGGCGGGCAAGCGCGCCCATGAGGAGGAAGCGTCCCGTGAAGAGCGGCGCTCGCTGCATGCGTATGGCTTGACCAGTGGAGAGCGCTTCTTTGATGTGGCCCTGCGCTCGGAGCGGCTCCATCTGTCCGGGCGGATTGATCTGGTGATTCGGGTCGAGACCGCGCAGGGGCCGGAAGGTATCGTGGTGGATTATAAGCTGAGCGAACGTGAAGCAGGCTCGCACTTCAAGCTGCAACTGGCAGCTTATGGGCTGATGGTGGAGGAAGCCTGGGGCATTCCGGTGCGCCGGGCCTTTCTCTACCATATCGCACAACGGAAAGCCGAGGCCATTCCCCTGACGCCTGCCCTGCGGCGCCAGGTGGAAAGGACGGTGGCCGCCATCGAGCGCGCAATTGTGGGCGAAGCGATGCCCAGGCCGCCTGCAACGCTGGCGCGGTGTGTGGCCTGTGAGTTTCGCCGATTCTGTAATGATGTGATGTAGCCATTCCTGATATGCTGGGAGATGATCCAGGCCCCAAAAATGCCCTCTAGCGGAGTTGTTTCGCAACTCGGCGAATGAGGGCCTTGTTGCCGCTCGCTTAAAGCGAGCGGCAACAAAGCAAGCGAAGGGATGCAGGCTGGCGAGAAGTGGCTTGCGTCTTTTCGCAAATCGGCGGGGTTTTTGAACAAAAAGTGAGTTGCGAACGAGAGGTGCCCAAAAGGTCTTGTGAGATATGGACAACAGAAAACCTTTGAGTTATAATGGGCGAGAAAGCGGCTCAAAGCGTCCAAAGGTCTTTGAGAAGCTCTTTTTCTGGTTCCGACGACGGCGGCTTCATTGGCTGACGACCCGCAGAGGGTATTGAAAGTCTATGCGGCTGTCGATATTGGCGTTGACAATTTGGCGCTTCATTGGCTGACGACCCGCAGAGGGTATTGAAAGTTGATGAGCGCATCAATAGCGCTGTTCACCTGAACAAGCTTCATTGGCTGACGACCCGCAGAGGGTATTGAAAGCTGAGGCGCCGCGTATTGACGAGGGTGTGATTGAACAGGCTTCATTGGCTGACGACCCGCAGAGGGTATTGAAAGAGGTTGCCAGATCATCAATAATTCCCTGACTTGGTTGGCTTCATTGGCTGACGACCCGCAGAGGGTATTGAAAGTTATGCCAGACTTGACGATGTCGTTTCACCCGTTCATGCTTCATTGGCTGACGACCCGCAGAGGGTATTGAAAGGTGTGCCAGAGGCGCCGATCCAGCAGAAGCGCGCCGCTTCATTGGCTGACGACCCGCAGAGGGTATTGAAAGGCAGGCGCTGGCCTACGCGGAGAACGCGGGCTTCAGTGCTTCATTGGCTGACGACCCGCAGAGGGTATTGAAAGGCTTCTGTTCGCGATTTCGAAGTTCGCGATTTCATGCTTCATTGGCTGACGACCCGCAGAGGGTATTGAAAGAACAAGTTCGGGTACTGCACAATGGTGTAGTGGATTTGGCTTCATTGGCTGACGACCCGCAGAGGGTATTGAAAGGTATCACCGTCGCCGATGAAATCGCGAACTTCGAAATCGCTTCATTGGCTGACGACCCGCAGAGGGTATTGAAAGGCTCGCTGCACAAGAGGGTGAGCAGGTCGTAGAGGGCTTCATTGGCTGACGACCCGCAGAGGGTATTGAAAGTGGTGGAGCGGACGAGCGACAAGAAGCAAACTTTCAAGGCTTCATTGGCTGACGACCCGCAGAGGGTATTGAAAGCCCCTATGGCGATACAACTATCACCCCAGGTTCCCCCGCTTCATTGGCTGACGACCCGCAGAGGGTATTGAAAGCCAGAATCTGGGCCGCATGCGCGGCAAGCCACGCTGCTTCATTGGCTGACGACCCGCAGAGGGTATTGAAAGGCTTGCACTGACAGCCAAAATTGCACATTGTCCCGAGCTTCATTGGCTGACGACCCGCAGAGGGTATTGAAAGAGGCGCCGGGCGCAAGGTCGAAATGGCCCGGCGCTCGGCTTCATTGGCTGACGACCCGCAGAGGGTATTGAAAGGCTCGTGTTCCTGGACGGGCCAAACGACGGCTTGACGCTTCATTGGCTGACGACCCGCAGAGGGTATTGAAAGGCCTGGCAGCGGCTGGGGATGAGCGTTGGCGTCTCATGCTTCATTGGCTGACGACCCGCAGAGGGTATTGAAAGTGAACCAACAGACGCTCCGTATCCCGATGCGTATCGCTTCATTGGCTGACGACCCGCAGAGGGTATTGAAAGTATGGTTTTTTCTATACTCGTGGCGACCGCCCATTTCCTGCTTCATTGGCTGACGACCCGCAGAGGGTATTGAAAGAAGAGTTGCTGGGCGCATTGCACCTTGAGTTGCGGCTGCTTCATTGGCTGACGACCCGCAGAGGGTATTGAAAGGAGGGGGCCGTTTTTATGACCAGCGGCCAGGCATCGCGCTTCATTGGCTGACGACCCGCAGAGGGTATTGAAAGTGGCACATTGATAACCTGACTATCCATCCCTGGCGGGCTTCATTGGCTGACGACCCGCAGAGGGTATTGAAAGTCCACATAAATTGCATCAAGCGCAGATTTAATATTTGCTTCATTGGCTGACGACCCGCAGAGGGTATTGAAAGGCTGGTCTGCTGCGGTTTTGAGCAGAGCGCTAATGGCGCTTCATTGGCTGACGACCCGCAGAGGGTATTGAAAGGACGGCAGCACAGGCTGCCGTTGCTGCGGAGCAGGCTGCTTCATTGGCTGACGACCCGCAGAGGGTATTGAAAGACTTTGTGAAATGGATTACCGGGACGAGTACCAGCGCTTCATTGGCTGACGACCCGCAGAGGGTATTGAAAGCTGACCCCTGCTCGCTTTGTCGAGAGGGTCAAGAGGGCTTCATTGGCTGACGACCCGCAGAGGGTATTGAAAGGTGACACCTAAGATTGCCACGCTGGCACCCACCAGAGCTTCATTGGCTGACGACCCGCAGAGGGTATTGAAAGTTCCCGCTGCGCCGCGTCCGTGCGGCGTGTCACTCAGCTTCATTGGCTGACGACCCGCAGAGGGTATTGAAAGGCCCTGGCTTTTGCATAGCCAGGACGGTCTCGAACGTGCTTCATTGGCTGACGACCCGCAGAGGGTATTGAAAGATTCGTAGCTCTGAAGCTCGTCCACCTCTTGCTGCGCTTCATTGGCTGACGACCCGCAGAGGGTATTGAAAGCGTTGAGCCAATGCGCTCTGACCAGCAGCATATTGGGCTTCATTGGCTGACGACCCGCAGAGGGTATTGAAAGTCCAGGGCCACGTTGATCGACTTTATCGAGGTTCTTGGGCTTCATTGGCTGACGACCCGCAGAGGGTATTGAAAGTGATAGGCTGGACTGGAAACGTAGGCGACGTACTGGTAGGCTTCATTGGCTGACGACCCGCAGAGGGTATTGAAAGGACAGGGAGATAGTGGGAACGGTACAACAGGTAGATAGCTTCATTGGCTGACGACCCGCAGAGGGTATTGAAAGGGCTGCATCGCGGCGCAAACAATTGAAGTAGGTACTGCTTCATTGGCTGACGACCCGCAGAGGGTATTGAAAGCTCGTAGTTGCCTGCGTCATCTACCACCATCCGCACTAGCTTCATTGGCTGACGACCCGCAGAGGGTATTGAAAGTTTCTCTATCGCGTCGCCATAGGCTTGCCAGGCGGGCTTCATTGGCTGACGACCCGCAGAGGGTATTGAAAGGGAGAGCGGTCTCATGCTGCGCATGGGCTACCAGTATGGCTTCATTGGCTGACGACCCGCAGAGGGTATTGAAAGGCTTTCAACGTGATGACCACCTGGCGCACGATGTCTGCTTCATTGGCTGACGACCCGCAGAGGGTATTGAAAGGGCCGTGCGAGCGCGTGGCTTTGCTCGCTCATTCCTATGCTTCATTGGCTGACGACCCGCAGAGGGTATTGAAAGGTATCATGCACGATCTGATACAGAGGCAGTGCGAGCATAGCTTCATTGGCTGACGACCCGCAGAGGGTATTGAAAGACGCACACGCAGCAATCCATCGCACACTTTCTTGTGCTGCTTCATTGGCTGACGACCCGCAGAGGGTATTGAAAGTAGACCTGATCGTACGTCGCACCGGGTATTTGCTTTACTAGCTTCATTGGCTGACGACCCGCAGAGGGTATTGAAAGTGCTTTTTGAGGTTGGTAAGATGTCCATGCACGAGTGCTTCATTGGCTGACGACCCGCAGAGGGTATTGAAAGAAGAAGAATGGCACGCGCGTTTTGCCGCTCCTGCTGCTGCTTCATTGGCTGACGACCCGCAGAGGGTATTGAAAGACAGCGCGTGTGCTTTTGCACGCATGGAGGCAACTTGCTTCATTGGCTGACGACCCGCAGAGGGTATTGAAAGGCGACGCCAGCACGGATGCTGGCGTTTCGGCTTATTGCTTCATTGGCTGACGACCCGCAGAGGGTATTGAAAGAGCGGGGTATCACTAGGCACCCTAATGAGACAACACCGCTTCATTGGCTGACGACCCGCAGAGGGTATTGAAAGGTGCGGTGGTAAACGCTGCCTGGAGCTTTTGCTCATGGCTTCATTGGCTGACGACCCGCAGAGGGTATTGAAAGGTGATTTGGCCTGGCGCCTGGTCTACTGCTTCTCCTGGGCTTCATTGGCTGACGACCCGCAGAGGGTATTGAAAGAGGACGTGGCAAAGTCCTTGCATGGGATTGCCGCCTGCTTCATTGGCTGACGACCCGCAGAGGGTATTGAAAGTCCAGAATAAATCGCTACATACTCGAAATCCTGACAGCGCTTCATTGGCTGACGACCCGCAGAGGGTATTGAAAGGGTGGCGCATACACGGCATTCCAGTAATGGTCAATCGCTTCATTGGCTGACGACCCGCAGAGGGTATTGAAAGTTTTGAGTTTTGTAGTGTGTCTTTTTGCAGTGAAGGTTGCTTCATTGGCTGACGACCCGCAGAGGGTATTGAAAGCAGAGACGCAGCTTGTGCTAGGTTGGTACAAGGGGGCTTCATTGGCTGACGACCCGCAGAGGGTATTGAAAGAATTTGTGCGCTCGGCCACCGTGCCATAGACTGAGTAGAGCTTCATTGGCTGACGACCCGCAGAGGGTATTGAAAGGTCATCCTCTTCAGGGTTGTACTCAATCGGCGCCGCCTGGCTTCATTGGCTGACGACCCGCAGAGGGTATTGAAAGATGTACGAGGTGCCGTCACGGTACCGGGCAATGACCGCTTCATTGGCTGACGACCCGCAGAGGGTTCTTTCGGACCATAATATCCCTGCCCTCTCAGCTTCTACGCTCCTGAGCGCTGAACTCCCCGGATTCCTGCCACTCGTTCCCTTCACACAACCTGTTCAAAGCAAGGCCCGGTAGCGGCAACAGCTTATCCAGACATCGGAAAAGCAGGCTTCTGACCACTTCAGGTCGGTACGCATTGAGAATGGGTCACGCTTTCCGGCCACTGCTCCCCGACGATCACCCCCAACGACCACTCCTCTGCTCGTACCAGCGCGGCCAGGAGTACCAACCGCCCGCGTTGCCGTTCTCTCTCCTGCACGGCCAGCCCTTTTCCGGGCGCTATCAATGATCTTGCAGGCCAGCAGTTGCATTTGTAGCCCGGCTCATGTATTATTAGGAGGCTGAAACAGGTGGGCTTAGGTGGGGATGGGCCAGGGCACTGCTTCCTCCGACCCCTACCTTCCCCAGAGGAGCAATCAAGCATGGTTGCGAACATCGCACCGTACTCCAGTAAGATCATCAGGGCAGGGGCCTTGTTGCCGGATACGAAACTGCTTCTGACGCATTGGGATTGTTCAGTTTCTGTCGCAGCCAATCTGCATCGTATCCAGCAGGAAAACCTCTTTGGCAAAGCCTCCCGGTCCCGCGTCGCAGAGATACTGGCGATCTTTAAGCAGCGCTACCTCGGCGACCCGCACATTCTGGCCGCCCTGGTGACGCTGGCCCAGGCAGATATGCCCGCAACTCTGCTTGATCCCATCCTCTATTTTCTGGCTGTCCAGGCCGACCCGCTCTTATATGCCGTTGTGACCGACGTGCTGGCTCCACTGGCGGGTCGGGGGCAGCCAGAAGTGCAGGTGGCCGATATAGAACGCTGGCTGCGCGAGCAGGTAGCTGCTGGCAAGACGCAAGGGGCCTGGTCCGCCGAAACCACAAACCGGGTAGCACAGGGTATTCTTGCAACGCTGCGTGATTTCGGCGTCTTGCAGGGGCATGTGAAGAAGCGATTGGCCTCGTTCTATCTGCCAGTCACATCCTTTGCTTTCATTGCGTTCCTGCTCAACCGCACCCGGCGTTCAGGTGATCGCCTGCTGCATGACCCGTCCTGGCAGCTCTTTTTCCTCTCTGACCAGGCGGTGGAGCATTTCTTCTTTGAGGCCCATCAGGAGCAATTGCTGGAATATCACGCTGCCGGGCGAGTCATTCGCATCACCTTCCCGACAGCGACGCTGGAGGACTATGCCCATGCTCTCGCTCGAAGAGCGCATTGACCTGCTGGAAAGCGACCTCAAAGCCGTTCCCATGCGCATCAGCGTCTATCACGATCTGCCGTTTGCCATCCTGCGCTATGAGCCGGACCGAGAGTGGGACGTTCGCCGCCAGGCGAAGCAATTGAAAATCCGGCTCGAACAGACAGGAAAACAGGTGCGCTTCCTTTCGCTGGCGTCGCTGCTCTGGCGGGCTATCGCCGAGAGCGAGGGCCTGGATGCGGTGGTCAAGTTGGAAAAGAAGCGCGGCTATCGCGTGGCTCAGGACCAGGTGACGACCTATCTCTCCGACCCGGCCTGGCGCCCGCTGCCAAAGATGATTGCCGACGAGGTGTGGGGGCTTGACCCGGCGAAACATATCGTCTTCCTGATGCGCGCCGGGGCGATGGCGCCCGCTATCTATCATATGTCCAAGCTGCTCGATGAACTGCATGGCAAAACGCTGGTGCCGGTGATCTTGTTTTACCCCGGCACGCTGGAGGGAACAACTGGCCTGCGCTTTATGGACCTGAAGGACCGCGAAGCGATGGGCAATTATCGCGTCAAGATTTACGGGTGAAAGCTACGCCCTCTGCCTGGAGCGCCAGCAGCCCCACCAGCCTGGGATGGCGACGCGCTGGCGCGAGGAGAACAGCAGGGATTCAGCGAGACCAGAGAGCAGGGCGTGTCGTAGAGAACGTTGTGGGAGTGAACAATGGACAGTACACTGCGCGCACGGCTGCACGACCTGACGCTTCAGGCGCGGCGGCTGCTGACGAACGAGACACGGGACATGCTGGAAGGCATTTACGGCCTGCACCAGAACGGCAGCCTCGAAGACGCAACCACCCTCCCGGCTATCCAGAGCAGCGCGTGGGCCAGCGAAACCCGCGCCCGCCTGGAACGGCTGCTGACTGACGAGCAAGATGCCGGGCTGGAAGCGGATGAGGCCGTAGAAAAGCTGGTGCGCGAGACAGCCTTCACCTGGCTGAATCGCCTGGCCGCCCTCAAGATGCTGGAGGCGCGCGGGCTGCTGCGCCAGAGCATCACCAGGGGCATGGATTCTAACGGTTTCAAGCTCTGGCTGACCGCGCCAGGCAATGAGGCCGAACTGCGCCGCTACGAGGCCGGCTCGCTGCCGCTGGACGCGCTGGGCGAAGGCCCACGCGACACCGCCTATCGCCATTATCTGCTGCATCTCTGCGCCGAGATGGCTACCCAGATCCGCGTCCTCTTCGACCCCGATACCCTGCCCACCCGCCTCTGCCCGCGCCCCCGCGCCCTGGCCGCGCTGCTGGCCCTCTTGAATGATGAGAAGCTGGCCGACGCCTGGCGCGAAGATGAAACCATCGGCTGGATATATCAAAGCTTCAATGCAGAGGAACTTGAACGTGCATTCCGCGAGGTGCGCCTCTCTGGCAAGAAGTTTGAGGCAGCGGATATTCCAGCAGTGACGCAGCTTTTCACCCCGCGCTGGATTGTGCGGGCGCTGGTGGAAAACGCGCTGGGGCGGCTCTGGCTTGAGATGCACCCTGATAGTGGTCTGCGCGAGCGATTGGCTTATCTCGTTCCAACAGATGAACTCAGGATCGAGCCGAAGCTGGCGCGCGACATCACCCTGCTGGACCCCGCTTGCGGCACGATGCACTTTGGCCTGGTCGCTTTTGACCTGCTGGCCGAGATGTACCGCGAGGAACTGGAGCGCGCGGGCGCGCCCGGCTGGCCGCAGCCGCCATCGGTGCGCGATGTGTCCGAGATTCCCGCTGCCATTCTGGAACACAACCTCTTTGGCATCGATATTGACCTGCGCGCTGTGCAGCTTTCCGCCCTGACTTTGTACCTCAAGGCCAAAGCGCTCAACCCCCAGGCGGAGATTCGCCAGAGCAACCTCGCCTGCGCTGATGTTCGTCCGCTCAATGGCGAGCGTCTGGATATGTTTCTTGAAGAGATGCAGGACCGCCGACCCATCCACGAGCGCATCCTTCGCGCTGCCTGGGCACGGCTGCGCGACTCCCACCAGATGGGGTCACTCTTGCGGCTGGAGGCGGACATCCAGAGCTTGATTAAAGCTGAATATGAGCGTTATCGCCGGGAGGGGCAGGGACGCCTGCCATTTCCAGAGTTACGCGAGCAGTTTGAAGAGGAGGCAGATCAGGAGGAATACTGGATTAGCACCCTTGCAGAGCAGATTAACCAGGCGCTTGACGAGTTTGCCAACCGTCATCTTCAGGAAGCCTATTTTGTTGGCGAAGCCCACAAAGGGATGCGTCTGCTCAATATTATGAAGAGCCACTACGATGTGGTTGTTACCAACCCGCCCTATATGTCCAGCCGCAAGATGAACGAGCGGTTGAAGAAGCTGGTAAGTGAGGCATACCTGGCAGGGAAACATGATTTGTACGCGGCATTCATTGAGCGCTGCATCGAATTCGCCGAAAAGCATGCCCGGATCGGCGGCATCTTGTCCATGCACTCGTTCATGTTTATCAGTTCGTATGAGAAGCTGCGCGCCTATCTGATGGAAAACGTCGTTATCGAGACTATTGCTCATCTTGGGCCAGGGCTTTTTGACGTAGGGAACCCAGGGACATTGCAAACAGTGGCCTACGTTCTTCGGCGTGAAGAAGATGCTGCCCGCCGCGCCAACCAGCACGGCGTCTACTTTCGGCTGGTGCGCGAGCCGGACGCCGAAGCCAAGCAGCGCGGCTTCGAGCGCGCGGTAGCTGTCCTGCGCGCGGGCGAGACACCGCCCAATGTCTATCCCTACCGCCAGGGCGACTTTGCCGCCATCCCCGGCGCGCCCTGGGTCTACTGGCTGACGCCTGGCCTGCGTCGGCTCTTCCAAACGCTGCCAAAGCTAGGGGAGATTGCGCAAACGTACTGCGGCATGACAACATCTGATAATTCTCGCTTCCTGCGCTACTGGTGGGAGATTGGCACGAATCATATCGGCCTGGGTTGCACTGATGCTCAAACTGCGAAGACAACAGGCAAACGCTGGTTCCCCTATATGAAAGGTGGCAGTTTTCGCCGCTGGTGGGGCAACCAGGAGCATATTGTCAATTGGTTCAGTAACGGTGCGGAGATTCGTGCAGCCCCATCGTTTCCTAGAGCAATACAACAATATTTCCGTCGCGGCGTGACGTATTCCTATCTTACCGCTGGCAGCTTCAGCGCCAGGCTCTCACCAGGCGGGTTTATTTTCGATGTCGCTGGCTCATCGCTTTTCCCGCCCGATATTCCGCTCATCCTTGCCATCTTAAACTCCAGCTTTGCTGCCTATGCCCTCAAGCTCATCAACCCGACGGTCAATTTTCAGGTGGGCGATCTGGCGCGGCTGCCCATCCCCAAGGCGTCCAGCGAGCGGCTGCGCGGGCTGGTGGAGCGCGCCGTCGCGCTGGCGCGGGCGGAGAGCGCGGAAGATGAGACGACCTACGAGTTTGTTGCGCCGCCCGCCTGGCCCAACGGCGGCGCAGACGTGACTGCCCGCGCCGGGGAACTGGCGGAGATAGAGCGGCAGATTGATGAGGAAGTCTATCGGCTCTACGGCATCAGCGACGAGGACCGCCAGGCCATCGAGGCCGAACTGGCCGGGCCGTTGATGGATGGGGACGAGGAGGAGGGCCTCACCCCGGCCCTCTCCACTGCGGTGGAGAGGGAGGAGGAGAGTCTCACCCCAGACTTCCCTACTGAGGTGGAGAGGGAGGAGGGAAACGCATCTGGCGAGGAATCGCAGAAACATCAGCCGCTCGGCCTCCCTACTGCGGTGGAGCGGGAGGGGGGCCTCACCCCGGCCCTCTCCACTGCGGTGGAGAGGGAGGAGGGCCTCATCCCAGCCCTCTCCTCTTCAGTGGAGCAGGGGAACGCAGGGGGAAACATGCCCACCGCTCCCGCCTTTCCACCCCCTCTCCACCGCAGTGGAGAGGGGGCAGGGGGTGAGGCCCTGGCCGCACGCTGGGTCAGCTATGCCGTTGGCATCGCGCTGGGGCGTTTCCAGCCGGGCGTTGAGGAGGGCATCGGCTGTGGGCGTCTTGCGCCGGAGCAGGCGGCAGCGCTGCGGGCGCTGGCCGTGCCGCATGGCGTTGCTGTGCTGGACCCCGGCCACGAGGATGATCTGGTCGCGCTGGTGGAGCGGGCGCTGGCGCTGCTGGTGGGCGAGGGGCAGGTTGAGCCGCTGCTGGCGGCGGCGACGAGCGGGCGTCCGCTGGCCGAGTGGCTGGCGCGGGACTATTTCAAGCAGCACGCGCAGCAGTATCGCAAGCGCCCCATCTACTGGCTGCTGCAATCGCCAAAAAAGCGCTATAGCCTCTGGCTCTTCCACGAGCGCGCCACCAGAGACACGCTGCATCTGCTTCAGGGGCAGCGCTATCTGGGCGGCAGAATCAACCGCGCTCGCGGCGAAATCCGGGCGCAGCGCGAGCGGCTGGCGTCCATCCCCCAGGGAGCCGAGCGCCGACGGCTGGAGCGCGAGATTGACGTATTAGAGGGCGAACTTACCGACCTGGAGGCATTTGCTCACGCCCTGGCGGCGGTTACGTCGCAGACAAACACGCGCGGGGAGATTGTCGGCTGGGAGCCGGAACTGGATGATGGCGTGCTTATTAACCTGGCTCCCCTCTGGCCGCTGCTGCCCTCGTGGTCTCAAGAGCCAAAGCAGTGCTGGCAGGCATTGGAGCATGGCGACTATGACTGGTCGCATACCGCCATGCGCTACTGGCCTGACCGCGTGCGGCAGAAGTGCCAGACGAACAGATCATATGCCCTGGCGCATGGGCTGGCTGCCCCAGAAGTGGTCTAAGCAGTCGAAGTGACCAGCGTGCGGGGAGCCTGCCCTTATGCTGGGGTGGGGTTCGGGGAGTCCGTGCAGGCGGACTTAGTGGCGCCCGCAGGCGTCTCCAGGCGCGGCCTTCAGCCGCCAGCTTTTCTCGGAGGAACAACAAGGATGCGCATCAAAGACCTGCTCAAGCGTGACCTCAATGAGCGCATTGAAGAAGTCATCAAGCTCAACCAGGCGGATGAAGAGACCGTCTACACCGAACTGACCGAATATGTGGCAACTGACCGTATCCGCGACCACTACCGCACGCTGCTGAAGGCAATAGCCGATGCTCAATCTGAACCGCACGAGGGCATTGGTGTCTGGATTTCGGGGTTTTTTGGCTCCGGCAAGTCGTCCTTTGCCAAGAACCTGGGCTATGTGCTGGAGAATCGCACCGTGCGCGACCATCACGCCGCCGACCTCTTCACGCGCCAGTTGCAGGATGAGGAGATTACGCGGCTGGTCGAGTTCATCAACCAGGCGATTCCAACCAAAGTCGTGATGTTTGATGTCTCGGTAGATGCTGCCATCAGGCAGGGCACCGAGCGCATGGCCGAGATCATGTACCGCGCGCTGCTGCGCGAACTGGACTACGCCGAAGACGAGACCATCGCCGAACTGGAGTTTGAACTGGAAAAAGAGGGCCGGCTGGAGGAGTTTATCCGGCGCTGCCAGGAGCAGTATAACCTATCCTGGCGTGTCATTCGCAAGGGCGCGCAGCGCGCCAACCGCGCCAGCGCCATCCTGCACCTGATGGACCCCGGCACCTACCCCAACGCTGACTCCTGGGAGCAGGCTGCCACGCGGCGCGAACCGGATTTGACGATTGGCGGCATTGTCGCGCGCGCCTTTGAGTTGATGGCGCTGCGGCAACCCGGCAAGGCGCTCACCTTTATCATTGACGAAGTGGGGCAGTACGTCGCGCAGAGCGCCAGCAAGATCGAAGACCTGCGCGCTGTCGTCGAGCAGTTTGGCAGAGAGGGTAAAAACCGCGTCAAGCAGCGGACGGCCATTGCCCCCGTCTGGATTATCGTCACCGGCCAGGAGAAATTGGAAGAAGTCGTGGATGCCATCGGCTCCAAGCGGGTCGAACTGGCGAAGCTGCAAGACCGCTTTCACTATCGTATTGATCTGGCTCCCGCAGATATTCGGGAAGTCGCCACCCGGCGCGTGCTGGCAAAGCGCGAGGAAGCTGTTCCTACGCTCAGGCAGCACTACGCGGCGATGCAGGGCCAGCTAAACACCGCCTGCCGTCTTCAGGATACCAGCCGCCAGAGCCAGGTGCGCGAAAGCGACTTTGTGCAGTTCTATCCCTATCTGCCCCACTTCATTGATCTCTCGATTGATATTATGTCGGGCATCCGGCTCCAGCCGGGCGCGCCCCGGCATCTGGGCGGCAGCAACCGCACGATCATCAAGCAGGCTCATGAGATGCTGGTGTCGTCACGCACGCAGGTGGCGAGCCGCCAGGTCGGCGCGCTGGTCTCGCTGGATTTGCTCTACGAATTGGTGGAGGGCAATCTGTCGTCCGAGCGCCAGAAAGACATCAGCGACATTACCCAGCGCTGGAAAGATGACCCACAGGATGGGGGCTGGGCCGCGCGGGTCGCCAAAGTGATTTGCCTGCTGGAGTTTGTGCGCGACCTGCCGCGCACCGAGGCCAATATCGCCGCGCTGCTGGTGGACGAACTGGGCAAGCCAGCCCCGCTGCCAGAGGTCAAGGCGGCGCTGGCCCGGCTGGAAGCCGCCCAGTTCATCCGGCTGACCCCAGAGGGCTACAAGCTGCAAACCGCCCAGGAGAAGCGCTGGGACAGCGAGCGCAAAGCCCTGGACCCCAAGCAAAAAGACCGCAACGACATCAAACGCGAGGTATTGGAAGACATCTTCAAAGACCCCCGTTTCAAAACCTATCGCTACCGTGATCTACGCACCTTCCCGGTGGGCATCACAGTGGATGGGGCCAGGGTCAGCGAGGGGCAGGTGCTGCTGTCGCTGTACGTGGCTGATGATGAGAGCGAGTTTCAGCAGCGGCTGGAAGAAGCCCGCAGCGACAGCCGCGCCAAAGCACACCAGGATGAGGTATTCTGGGTCTTTGCCCTGACGCCAGAGATTTACGATCTCATCAAACAGCTCTATGCGTCGCGCCAGATGATCAGCAAATACAGCCAGTTGAGCGCGCAGGGCCGCATGATTGGCGACTATGCCGCGCCGCTGGAGAACGAAAAGCGCGAAGAGGCCCGCTTCCGCGAGCGGCTGCGCGAGAAGATGCTGGAGGCCCTGGGCAGCGGCCAGGGCGTCTTTCGGGGCGTCACCAAAGACGCCTCAGACCTGGGCAAAACACCAGCGGAGATGTTCAAGCAGCTCTTTGATTATGCGGTGCCTGATCTCTACCCCAAGCTGGAGATGGGCGCGCGCACGCTCAAGGGCAGCGAAGCCGAAGAAGTGCTGAAGGCCGCCAACCTCAACGCGCTGCCCCAGGTCTTTTACAGCGGCGAGCAGGGGCTGCAACTGGTCAGCAAAGAGGGAAACCGATTCGTGCCCAACCGCGAGGCTCCCGTTGCCAGAGAGGTGCTGAATTATCTCGTCCGTGAACACAGCTATGGCAACAAAGTGACCGGCAAAGACCTGGAACAGCATTTCGTGCAGAAGCCCGGCTATGGCTGGGAACTCGATATGGTTCGGCTGATTCTGGCGGTCTTGCTGCGCGCCGGGGTCGTCGAAATCACCTCGCAGGGGCAGCGCTACCGCGATTATCAAGACCCACAGAGCCGCGCCCCGCTCATTAGTGTTCCGGCCTTCCGCAGCGCTTCCTTTGCGCCGCGCCAGCCGATTGACCTGAAAACGCTGGCCGCTGCGGCGCGCCAGTTCGAGGAGATCACCGGCCACGAGGTGGACGTGGATGCTGGCGCCATTGCCCAGGCGCTCAAGAAGCTGGCGGATGAAGAGCGGGAGCGGCTGCTTCCTGCCCTGGCGCTGGTGCGCGCCGAGCGGCTCCCCGGCCTGGAGGCGCTGGAAGCATACCAGGAAACATTGGAGGAAATTCGCCGCGCAGATACAGATGGCTGCGTGCAGATTCTGGCGGGCGAGGGCAACTCCCTGAAAACCGAGCGCGACCAGGCGCGGCGCATCCGCGAGGCCGTCACTGAGGAGCAGCTTGCGCTGATTCGCCAGGCGCGGCTGGCAGCACAGGAACAATGGCCGCTGCTGGCTGCCAACAGCGCGACCCCTCTTTTGGCCGAACAGGCGGAGGAACTGCGCTCCCTGCTGAGCGACAGCGCACTCTATGAGCAGCTTGCCCGCGTGCGCACGCTGACGCAGGCAGTGAGCAGCGCCTATCACCGCAGCTATCTGGCAGAACACCAGCGGCGCTTTGACGAGTATACGCAGGCAGCGGATGAGATCAAGGGGCGCAGCGAATGGACCATCATCCCATCGAATGATCGTGCCAGCATCTTGCTGCCACTCACCCAGCGCAGTTGCGAGCAGGCTGATCTGCCGGAAGGCGCGCTGGTCTGCCAGCGCTGCAAGGATAGTCTGAGCCTCATCAAAGAGCATCTGCAAAGCCTTCAGCCCTTGAAGCAGGAGGCGTTCAAACGCTTCTATGAGGCGCTGGAACGGCTGAGTCCCCCCACGCGCCCGCTGAAGCAGGTGAAGCTGAGCCTGTTCTTCCCTGATATGCTCGAATCCGAGCAGGATGTTGAGGAGGCGCTGAGCCGCCTGCGCGAACAGCTTGTAAAGCTGGTGGCCCAGGGCGCCAGGATTCGGGTGGAGTGAGGCAATGGAAAAAGGACTGCGTAACATCCTGCGCGGCGTCGTGACCGAGTGCCGCCGAGAGTTGGAGACGGCCATTGGGGAACTGCTTCAGGGGCAGTTTGGCATCCACACCGATGGCGCGCTGGAACCTGCCGAGAAGCTGACGCATCTCTCCCCGGCAGATCAGGAGTATCGCGCGCAGATCGTCGCGTCGCTGGAACATATCAAGGCGGGCGGCTTTACGCCTGCCTGGGCTGTCGGCCAGCTTGTCCGCGAGGTGGCTTTTACGCATCTGAACCGCTTCTGCGCCTATAAGCTGCTGGAGAAGCGCCGCCTGATTCGGGAGACGGTGAGCCGGGGGCTAAACTCCAACGGCTTCAAGTTCTACCTGGCCGACCATCCAGAAGATGAGGCGCTCTGGTCGGGTGGGCTGCAAGACCTGGCCTATCGCCATTTTCTGGAGTGGACCGGAGCCACCCTCTCCGAGGAGATCGGCATCCTCTTCTCGCCCAACGACCCGGCCAACCGCCTTTTCCCACCGCAGCGCGTGGTAGAAAAAGTCCTGGGATTGCTCAACAGTACGGAACTCGCGGAGGTCTGGGACGAGGATGAAACGATTGGCTGGATTTACCAATACTTTACGCCCAAAGAACTACGCGACCAGGCCCGCAAAGAGAGCCAGACCCCGCGCAACAGCTACGAACTGGCGTTTCGCAATCAGTTCTTTACGCCGCGCTACGTTGTCGAGTTTCTGACCGATAACACGCTGGGCCGCCTGTGGTACGAGATGCGCCAGGGGCAAACAGCCCTGGCCGAGCGCTGCCGCTATCTGGTCCGCCGCAAGCATCCCATCTGGCTGGCCCCAGGCGAAGCGGGTGGCCTCACCCCGGCCCTCTCCCGCTTTGCCGGAGAGGGAGAGGCATCTTTTCCCCCTCTCCATCCCCAGATGGAGAGGGGGCCAGGGGGTGGCCTCACCCCGGCCCTCTCCCGCTTCGCCGGAGAGGGAGAGACATCTTTTCCCCCTCTCCATCCCCAGATGGAGAGGGGGCCAGGGGGTGAGGCCGAACTCATTCCCTATCGCCCCAAGAAAGACCCGCGCGACCTGCGCGTGCTGGACCCGGCCTGCGGCAGCGGCCATTTCCTGCTCTACTGCTTTGATCTGCTGCTGACGATCTATGAGGAAGCGTGGGATGATGCCGATCTGGGGCCAGCGCTTCAGCGGGAGTATCGCGGCGATCTGGCGGCCTATCGCGCTGCCGTGCCGGGGCTGATCTTGCGCCACAATCTGCACGGGATTGATATTGACCTGCGCTCCACGCAGATTGCCGCGCTGGCGCTCTGGCTGCGCGCTCAGCGGGCGTATTTCGATCTGGGGCTGAAGGGCGAGGAGCGCCCGCGCATCCGGCGCACCAATATTGTCTGCGCCGAGCCAATGCCAGGGGAATACCACCTGCTGCGCGACTTCGAGCGCACGCTGGACCCGCCCGCGCTGATTCCGCTGGTGGAAGAGGTCTGGGCGCAGATGAAGCTGGCCGCCGAGGCTGGCTCGCTGCTGCAAGTGGAGCGCGCTTTGCGCGAGGCGATTCAGCAGGCGAAGCGCGACTGGATACGCAGCCTGGGCGGCAATGTGCAGTTGACGCTTTTCGAGCAGAGCCATGCGCCAGTGCAGCAAGTGCTGAACTACGCGGGCGTGGCGGATGTGGCCTTTTACGAGCAGGAGGCCGAGCCGCGCGCTCTGGAAGCCTTGCAGCGCTTTGCCGAGACGGCGACGGGCCAGGATGGCTACACGCGCCGCCTCTTTGCGGAGGATGCCGCGCGCGGCTTCGCGCTGATCGAGGCGCTGGGCAAGCAGTATGATGTGGTGCTGATGAATCCGCCCTTTGGCGAGGCAAGCAAGCCCTCGAAAGACTATCTGGAGAAAACCTACCCGCGAACGAAGAATGATCTCTACGCTATGTTTATCGAGCGCGGGCTGGGGCTGCTTTGCCAGGGCGGCAGGCTGGGCGCGATCACCTCGCGCACGGGCTTTTTCCTGACCTCGTTCCAGAAGTGGCGCGAGGAGATTTTGCTGAAAGAAGCGCGCCCGGCAGTGCTGGCCGACCTGGGCTATGGTGTGCTGGATACGGCGATGGTGGAAACCGCCGCCTATGTGCTGGAACGCCCCTCCTTGTGATTCATCCCATGATGGGATAGAATAGAGGCAGACATGCATGTTATCGCCAAGAAAACGTTAGCGGCCTTGTGGGCGCGCCACCCCGATGCTGAGCGCCCGCTGCGCGAGTGGTTTCGCACGATGGAGCAGGGTACCTTTCGTGATTTGGCGAGCGTGCATGCCGTCTGGCCCAGCGCTGATTACGTGGATGGCTTGACGGTGTTTAATATCGGCGGCAACAAATACCGCCTGATCGTCAACATAGTGTATGGGCGCGGCCAGGTTTACATTCAGCAGGTTCTCACGCATGCCGAATACAACCGCAGCCAATGGAAAAGGAGCAAATGATGCAGACACAAGAGCAGGCGCTGCCAACGCCAGAAGCGCTCCTCGATGCGTGGCGCGCCTGGCACTCGCTCATCGGTGTGGACCGCATCCAGACTGAAGAAGACTATGACCGTGTGGCAGCCATTCTGAACGTGGTGGTTGATGCGGTACGCGATGATGAGAGCCACCCGCTCCTGCCGGTGATGGAGTATCTCGGCGGTCTGATCGAAGCCTATGACCAGGAACATTATAACTGGCCGCCCCCCGCGCCTGCTGAGATGCTGCGCTACTTGATGGAAGAGGGCGGACTCAGGCAGGAGGATTTAGCCGATATTGCCCCGCAGCATCGCATCTCGGAGATTCTCAGCGGCAAGCGGTCCATTAGCAAGGAGATCGCCAAAAAGCTGGCCCAGCGGTTTCATGTCCACGCCGATGTGTTCCTCTAAGCCAGGCAGCACCCGACGCTTCAGTCCGGTGCTGCCTGGCTCCGCAGCGTCCACAACGTCCACAACGTCCATAGTGGCGGCGCAGCATCACCGCTATCTATGCCATCTCTTCTCTGGGAGCGCATCACATGCCCGAAACCATCTTCCTGCGCCTGCTCGCGCCCGACGACAAAGCCCCCGCGCTGGCCGGGGCTATCGCTGCCCTGCGCGACGGCGAGCATAGCCCGCTTGCCTATGCTGCCGACCCGGCATCCTTCCGCCAGATACCACGCTCACCTTTCGCTTATTGGGTGAGCGAGCATATCAGGCAAATTTTTACTCGATTTCCGCAGCTAGAAGGAACTGTTGCAGAAGTACGAGGCGGGTCACATACCAGCGAAGATTTCCGTCGTCTCAGGCTGTGGTATGAGGTTCCGGCGCATTTGCTAGGCTATCAAATTCGATGGGCACCTCTTAATAAGGGTGGCTCCTATTCACCTTTTTACTATGACGTGCATTTGCTTGCCGACTGGGAAGAGTCGAGGCGAACTTATAGAGATTTCTATGGGCGTCCTGGCAGAGAAATAGAGCGACCCGAAGCATTAGAATACTACTTCCGCCCCGGCCTCACCTACCCGCGCCGCACAACCTCTGGCCTCAGCATGAGAGTGATGCCAGCCGGTTGTATTTTCGCCGATAAAGGGCCAGCCGTCTTTGTTTCGCAGGATGATGAACCATCATTGCTTAGCCTGCTTGCATTGATGCAAAGTGAACCGTTTTCTGCCCTGCTCAAGCTCCAGCTTGGAGCAGCAACGGCGGCAGCGCGCTCCTATGAGGTTGGCCTGATTCAACAGATGCCTGTCCCCCCGCTCTCGCCAGAGATGCGGGACGAACTCGCTCGCCTGGCGCGGGAGGCGCACGACCTGAAGCGCGAACGGGACCGCGATGATGAGGTGACGCATCCCTTCACCGCTCCGGCGCTGGCGCGGCTGCGCGCGCAGGGCACGCTCGCGGACGCGGCAGCGGCGCTCGCCGCAGAAGACGAAGCGCGGCAGCAGCGGCTGGCCGAGATTCAGCGCGAGATTGACGAGCGGGCCTACGCGCTCTATGGCTTTTCTGCCGAAGACCGCGCGCAGATCGAGCAGGATGAAGCCGCCGCGCCCGGCGAGGATGCCAGCGAGGGCAACGACGCGGAGGATGAGGAGCCTCACCCCCAACCCCCTCTCCATCCGCAGATGGAGAGGGGGCCAGGGGGTGAGGCCACCGCCGACCTGCTGATGTACGCCGTTGGCTGCGCCTTTGGGCGCTGGGACGCGCGCATCGGGCGAGATCGCGCGCTCGCGCCGTCGCTGGCTGACCCATTCGCGCCGCTGCCGGTCTGCGCGCCGGGGGCGCTGATCGGACCGGATGGCCTGCCCGCGAAATCGGGCGGCATCGTCAGCGAGGCGTGGCTGCGCGCCCGGCCCGACGCGATTACTTTGCCGCCGGAGGGCAGCGTGGCCCGGCCAACCATCGCTGATGAGGAGTATCCGCTCGTCATCGCCTGGGATGGCATTCTGGCCGATGACCCTGACCACGAGGCCGACATGCTGCGCCGCGTGCGCGCCGCGCTGGAATTGCTCTGGGGCGAGCGATCTGATGCCATCGAGGCCGAGGCGTGCGGCATCCTGGGCGCGCGCGACCTGCGCGATTACTTCCGCAACCCGCGCGGCTTCTTCGATTATCATATCGGGCGCTATTCTAAAAGCCGCCGCAAAGCGCCGATCTACTGGCTGCTGCAATCGCCCAGGAAATCCTATGGCCTCTGGCTGTATTATCATCGGTTGGACCCCGACCTGCTCTTCAAAGCGCTCACACTCTATGCCCAGCCCAAAATCCGCCTGGAAGAGAGCCGTTTGCACGAGCTGCGCGCCGCCCGCCAGAGCGCGGGCGATACGGGCGCGGCAGCGCGTCAGGCCGCGCAGGCCATCGAGCGGCGGGAGGCGCTGCTGGCCGATCTGCGCGAGTTTCATGATCGGCTGGAGCGCGCCGCCAAGCTGTATCTGACGCCGGACCTGAACGACGGCGTGCTGCTCAACATCGCGCCGTTGTGGGAACTGGTCCCCTGGAAAGAGGCCAAGAGCGCCTGGGAGCAGTTACTCGCTGGCAAGTACGGCTGGTCTTCCATCGGCAAGCAGTTGCGCCAGAAGGGATTGGTAAAGGAGAAGTAGGGCAGAGTTACTGTTTGCCATGCTTTGTTGAAAATATTTCAAAAGGAAAATCGGGGGAACAGGAGATATGGCTAAAACAGTAGAAGACTATCATCGGGAATGGCAGGCTGAGGAAAACTGCGGCGGGATACCAGGGCTTGCGCCTGATGAAATCACAGTGACACCAACCTCTTGTATCATCTTTGATGCCAATCTGGGCGCGTTCCCTGGGATGAGCGATGGCTATCATGTACTCAGGGATTTTGGCGATGCCATTTGCTACTATCGGCATTGGGAACTTGGCAGGCAGTTTGGTGATGCTGAGAAGCTCTCACCAGAGGAAGCCGCTCACAAGCAGGTAGCAGAGGATTTTTTTGATGCGCTCCTCCTACGCTTTGTGAATAAGGGATACCAGGCGAAGGTGGAGCAGGAACTCAAAGATGGTGTAAAGCAATTCCTGAGAGATATTGTGGTGTACAGGGTATTTGTACTGCCTGATGATTTGCCAGCACTGCTAGAACATACAGGCAACCCTCTCGTATCCTGGGACGAGGAAGAGTCAGCAGCAGAGAGCCAACCGCCATTCAACCTCAATAACCCAGAGCATTGTGAAGCACTCTATCAGCGGCTCATGGATATGATGACGTAAGTTGGGTATATGGCAACCGTATGCACAGTAATAGGGGTAGCTGCATGGGCATGGTCAGCAACTATTTGCGAGATTTGATTGCCAGGCAGGTCGATGAGAAGGGCGTTGTGGTCTGGTACGACCCGGAGGGCCACTATCGGGAGTTTGTGCAGACGCTGACGATTCCTGAGACGACGATTGCGCGCTACGAGGGCAGCTTCCTGGCCCTGCGGCAGCAAGTTGACGCGCTGCTAGAGCAGGACGAGCCGCCGCGCCTGGTCGCCTACGTGCCGCTGGCGGAAGAGGAGACGCAGCACGCGCTGGTGGAGTTGAGCGCCGCCGGGGTGGTTCTCAAGCCAGGGCACCCGGCGCGCCCGCGCAATACCCGCCTTTCGGTAATCGCCAAAGGCGCGCTGCGTGATCGGCGCACGCCCCAAGAACTGGCAGACATCGAAAAGCAGGTGGAGGAGGGCAAGCTCTCCCTGCTTGAGCTTGACCACCTGGCCGCGCAGGATGGGTTCGGCGTGCTGGCCCTGCTCTTTGAGAAAACAGACCCGGCCTCGGTGGCCCTGGCCTTGCTCGCCAGCACCCGCTCTGATGCTGAGATTCAGGCGAAACAGGCAGAAGCCGAAATCGCACGCTTGCTCGGAGGGGCTTTCGGACTTGACCTGCCAGCTATCGAAACGTTGGAGGAATGGCGCACCCGCCTGGCACGGCATTTCCTCTGCACCGATTTGCTTGCGAACCTGCGTGGCCCTATCCCAATTCAGCTTGCCAGCTTGAATGCCGCCCCCGATGAGCGCACCCGCGCCGCCTGTCTTGATCTGGCGCGTACCTGGCGGCGCCTGCGCGATCTGGATGAGAGCTATGCCCGTTTCGCCAACCGTATCGAGGGAGAGCTAGGACTGAGCGGCATTGCCTTTGAGCTAGAACAGATTCAGGACTGCGAAACATTTGCCGCCGTTGACGCTGCCCTGCAACGAGCCGTAGAGTCCGCGCTGCTCGCCAACCCTTCCGATGATCTGCTGGCTCTGGCGCAGCAGCGCAAGACCGGCTATTGGAGCGCGCATCTGCCGGAAGTGGCAGCCCGCTGGGAACTGGCGCTGGTCGCTGCCCAACTGCTGCGTGTGGCCGGGCGCGTTGAAGCGGCGCTCAAAGCCCATCCGCTGTCGGCGAGCGACCTGTTCCGCGCCTACACCGAAGGCGAGCAGCCCTGGTGCGAACTGGATACCTTTCAGCGGCGGTTGGAGTATCGCAGCTTTGGCTTTGACTTTGACGACGCCCGGCACGAAACCTTGCTTCAGCTTGTCCATCGGGCGCGCCAGCGCTATATGGAGGTGGGCGGGCTGCTGGCCGAACAATTTGTGCGGACATTGGAGCAGGAACGCTTTCGGCTGCCAGGTGTCCGCACCCAGCGCGAGACCTTCGCCAGCGTGGTTGCGCCCGCGCTGCGCGAGGGGAAAACGGCCTATGTTCTGGTGGATGCGCTGCGTTTCGAGCTGGCGCGTGAACTGGTGCGCGACCTGGGCGACGGCTATCGGGCGACCCTCTCAGCCGGACTGGGCTTGGTGCCCTCTATCACCGACATTGGCATGGCGGCACTCATGCCAGGGGCCGAGGGTGAGGCACAGGTTGTGCCCGCTGCTCCTGGCAAACTGGGGTTGAAGATTGGTGAAAGCGTTCTCAAGGACCGCAAGAGCCGGATCGACTGGCTCAAACAGCGCGCCCCACTGACCAGGGAAGAGCAGCAGGCGACAGTTTTTGTGACCAGGCTGGAAGACTTTCCTTTCTCCAGGAAAGAGATCAAAGCAGGAATAGAAACCGCCGATCTGGTCGTGATGACCTCCCAGGAACTGGACGAACTGGGCGAAACCAATAACCTGATGCTGGCGCGTACCATGATGGACGGCATTCTGGTCAATTTGCGCCGCGCCATGCGCAAACTCGCCGAACTGGGCTGCAAAACGATCATCGTCACCGCCGATCATGGCTTTCTGCTGGGCGATGAACTGGGCGAGGATATGAAGTTAGAAGCGCCTGGCGGCGAGACGCTCGACCTGCATCGGCGCGTCTGGGTGGGACGTGGTGGCGTGGCGGGCGGCGCGTCCTTCTTGCGGGTGCCACTAGCGGCGTTTGGTCTGAGCCAGGACCCCACGTTAGAGGTCGCTGTGCCCTGGGGCTTCGCGGGCTTCAAAGCCTCTGGCGGCGCCACCGCCTACTTTCACGGTGGTCTGGCGCCCCAGGAAATCGTCATCCCGGTTGTGGAGATCGTGCCAACATCCAGCATGGCTCCCGCAGCAGGTGCCAGGATCACCTGGACGCTCACCCTGGGTTCCAAAAAGATCAGCACCCGCTTCTGCACGGTGCAGATCAGCGGGCAGAGTACGGGCCTCTTCGATGCCATGAGCGCGCTCCCGCGTGTGCGCGTCGAGGTGCTGGCTGGGAACGACGTACTTTCGACTCCTATCGGGGCCACCTATGGCTTTAGCGAAGCCACCCATGATGTCCAGATGGAGTTTGCTGCCGAAGCGAGCCGTGATCTGATGTCCAATACTGTGACCCTGATGATTACCCAGGAACCCAGCAAGCCAGTCATGCTGGTTTCGATTCGGCTGCTGGATGCTGCCACCGGGCGCGAACTGGCCCGCCTTGAGCGGGTCGAGATGGCGATCACCATCTAAACGGGAAGCGAGAAAGGAGCGGAGGATGCCTGCGCTCGATCAGAAAGCCAACGAGATTTTCGCAGGAAAAGTGGTGCGCAAAGACCTGGTGCGTAAGGTCAAAGTCGGCGCCAATGTGCCGGTCTATGTGCTGGAGTACCTGCTGGGCAAATACTGCGCTACTGACGACCCCGCCGCAATTCAGGCGGGGCTGCGCCTGGTCCACTTTCAACTGAGCGAAAACTTCATCCGTCCCGACGAAGCCAACAAGGCGATGTTCGAGGTGAAAGATAAAGGGCACAAGACCCTGTTGGATAAGATTCGCGTCCGCTCCACCGAGCGCGAAGACTGGGGCGAGATGGCGAACTTTGGGAATCGCTTCTTGCGCATGCCCGATCACCTGCTGCGGCAGTTCCCGCGTCTGCTGGAGGGGGGCATCTGGGCGCATATCAACCTGGAATACCGCATGGATGAGGATGAGGATTCCCCCAAGAGCCATCCCTTCTATGTGACCGACATCAAACCCATTCAGCTCGCGGGCTTTGACCTGGAGGAGTACGTGAAGGGCCGCCAGCAGTTCACCACCGAGGAATGGATTGATCTGCTGGTGCGGACGATTGGCCTGGAGCCAGCCGACATGAGCTTGCGGCTGAAGCTCCTGCTGCTGGTGCGGCTGATTCCAATGGTGGAGCGCAACTATAATCTGATCGAACTGGGGCCGCGCGGCACGGGCAAGAGCTTTGTCTACCGCGAAACCACGCCCTACGCCATCCTGGTTTCCGGCGGGAAGACCACTGTTGCCAACCTCTTCTACAACATGGGCACGGGGAAGATGGGCCTGGTTGGCCTTTGGGATGTGGTGGCCTTTGATGAGGTTGCCGGAATCGAGTTCAGCGACAAGACCGCCGTGCAGATTCTCAAAGACTATATGGAGTCCGGCTCCTTCAGTCGCGGGCGAGAAGAACTGGCGGCGGAAGCCTCGATGGTGTACCTCGGCAATATCAACCAGCCCGTTGAGGTGCTGGTGCGCACATCGCATCTCTTCACACCTCTGCCGGATGCGATGCGTGATGACATGGCCTTTATTGATCGCCTGCACTATTATCTGCCGGGCTGGGAAGTGCCCAAGATGTCCACGGATGCGCTCACCGAGGGCTACGGCTTTGTGGTGGACTATCTGGCCGAAGCCCTGCGCGAACTGCGCCGCCAGAACTTCACCGATGTGATTGATGCACACTTCTCGTTAGGCGCGCATCTCAATGCCCGCGACGCCAAGGCGGTCAGGAAAACCGTCTCTGGCCTGGTGAAACTGATCCACCCCAACCGGGAAGTCACGGTGGAGGAGTTACGCGGCTACCTGGAACTGGCGTTGGAGGGGCGCCGTCGGGTGAAAGAGCAGCTCAAAAAGCTGGGCGCCTTCGAGTATTACCAGACCAGCTTCTCCTACCTGGAGAATGAGAGCATGCAGGAACACTTTGTGGGCGTGCCAGAGGGTGGCGGACGTGATCTCATCTCCTCTGATCCGTTGCCGCCAGGCAGCGTCTATGCCGTCACCCTCACTGACGAAGATAAAGTGGTCCTGCATCGCATCGAGGTGGGCAAGATCGCGGGTGGCTCTGGCAAGCTGCGCATTACGGGCAACATGGATACGGCTACGAAAGCCTCGCTGACCACGGCCTTTGATTACCTGCGTGCCCGTCGCCGCGAGCTTGGTGTGGACCGTGAACTGGATACCTGTGATTATCATGTACAGGCCGTAGACCTGAGCGGGTCAGGCGAGCGCGCCCAGGCCGGGGTGGCCTTCTTCATAGCCCTCTACTCCACACTCAAAGAACGGAGCGTCCGCTCCGCGCTGGTGGTGCTGGGCGACCTGACGATTCAAGGCAATGTCCTGGCGGCTCGCTCCCTCGTTGAGCCACTCCAGGTGGCGATGGATAACGGTGCCAAACGCGCGCTCATCCCCATCGAGAACAAGCGCTCCTTTCTGGAGGTGTCGGCAGATATTGTCGAGCGGGTGGACCCCATTTTCTACGGCGAGCCGCTGGCGGCAGCGCTCAAAGCGCTGGGGGCGGAATAGTCCCTCTCTTTTGGGACAAGATCAAGAAGGCCATTCGGGAGGGTGTCGATCTGGTCAACTCCTTTGGGATTGACCGCGATACGCTGACCAGCACGGACGCGCTCATCCCCGTCCTATCCGTGAGCGACTGACGGGGCTTTTCATCTTCGTGCCCGACCAGGAGATGCTTGCATAAATCACCAAAGCCCAGGGCAGACTTTGAACACCAGCAAAACCCGGTAAAATATTCCAGCAGTGAAAGGGCGCCGTATGGACCAAACACCCCAGTTTATCAAGGGCCGCGTAACCCCCCGCCCTTCAGCGCTGGGGATAGAAGCGGCCTCGCTGCCCCTCTTGACACTACACGCCATACGGGCTGTATGATACAAGCATGCGGAAAGAAGACGATCATTCCAACCATAACGTGTATTCCTCTTGCAAGTATCATGTGGTCTGGTGCCCCAAGTACCGGCGCAAGGTACTGACGCCTCCGATTGATATGCGCCTGAAGGCTATCATCGAAGAGGTGGTGAGTACGGTTGGTGACGCTCCTTGGGCGATCATCAAGCAGGATAGTGAGGCTCAAAAGGATGTGTCAATTACCACAAAAGGGGAAAGTGGTCGGGGTGCCCGGACTCGAACCGGGGACCTCATGGTCCCAAACCATGCGCGCTAGCCAACTGCGCCACACCCCGCAGCGCCTGAAAAAACGCCGCAGAGCATCAGCGACGTTTCCGGTGGGCAGTACAAGACTCGAACTTGTGACCTCCACGATGTCAACGTGGCGCTCTAACCAACTGAGCTAACTGCCCTTGATACAGACACTATACCATCTCCAGCCCATGATTGTCAACTCTTCTGCGCTCCCCGGCACACATCATGCGGCAAATACCACTCCATTGAGCGAAGATACAGAGCAGCACACGCTTCGTCGCTGACGCCAGCGCGTGCCTGAATGCAGATGAGTTGCAGATGCCACACTTTCAGCACAGAATCAGATGGCGCAGCTATGAGACGCGCGGCCAGCCCATCCATGCTCAGGGACAGGACATTACACCCATCGGGCGAGTGATGCAGATCGGCTGGCCGAGGGTCGGCCTGATCTGGCACCGTCCGGTGGCCGTTGAGGTGCGCCGGAACGATGGGGTCAAGCGCCTGCCAATTCGGAACCGCACCCGGCGCGCCATTGTCTTTTTCTCCGTTGGGCTGAGCGCCAGCATCCTGGCGCTGCCGCTGCTGATGCAGCAGCGAAATCTTCGAGAAAGGATCAGGAGCAGATGATTCCAGACACACACACCAGACCAGCCAGTATGAATGATATTGAGCAGGCAATCAACCGATTGATGAATGCTGCCAGGGCTGAAGCCGTCTTTGGGCAGCCTGTTGAGCGCGGCGAAGTAACAGTGATCCCTTGCTCAGAAGTCGCTCTAGGGTTTGGGCTGGGAGGTGGCACCCGCGCGCGTTCTGGCGCGGTGCAGCAACAACAGCAAGGCAACGCGGGCGTCGGCGGTGGCGGCGGCGCCCGAAGTCACCCCATCGCCGCTATCATCATCAAAAATGATGAAGTCAGCGTGAAACCTATCATGGATAGGACCAGAATCCTCCAGGGAATCCTGACGACAACGGGACTCGCCCTCTTCTGGCTGGCGCGGCTCTCCTGGCCCGAACGCAAGAACCGACCAGAGCCGGTGTTTTCTCCCCGGCACCTGCGCCGGATGATCCGTCAGGGCCGACCCTTCAGAGGGCGTCGGCGCGTCGGCTTTCTCGGCCTGGCACTGGCAAATCGGCGCAGACGATAAGGGGGCCGGTCTGGATGCCTAGCTCACCTGCCAGATTTGCACCGCCCGATCATTGCCAGCCGTAGCGACCTTCGTTCCATCCGGCGACCAGGCCAGCGCCTGGACGTTCGCGCCACCAGAACTCTTGAAAACCGCCTGGCCTGTGGCTGCTTCCCAGATTTGCAGCGGCGCCGGATCGGAGGCGAGATAAGCTCCACTCCCGGAGGCAATCCTGCTGCCATCCGGCGACCAGGCAATGGCATTCACCTGGCCCATATGGCCGGTATAGGCGAAATAGAGCATGCCGCTTTTGGCATCCCACACCTGCACCTGCATATCCACACCCCCGGAGGCAATGCGCGTGCCATCGGGCGACCAGGCCACTGCCAGCACGATTTGATGATGCCCAAGATAGGTCAGCAGCGTCTTCCCAGTAGAGGCATCCCAAATCTCAACTTCGCTGTTGTTGCCCGCGGAGGCGATTTTCGTGCCATCGGGCGACCAGGCAATAGCGTTCACCTGCGTGTGCGCCGGATGCGTCGCCAGCAGCTTGCCAGTCGTCGCATTCCAGACCTGCACCGTTTGATCGTCGCTGGCCGAGGCAACTTTGCTGCCATCGGGCGACCATGCCACCGCCTTGATGGTATTGCTATGGCCGCGATAGGTAAGCAGGGTATTGCCGCTTGCGGCGTCCCAGACATCCACCACACCAAAATAGCCGCCAGAGGCGACCTTCTTGCCATCGGGCGACCAGGCCAGCGCATTCGCGCCCGACTGATCGCCTGTGTAGGTGAGCAGCAGCTTGCCAGTGGTGGCGTCCCAGACCTGCGGGTTCGCTCCGTCTGTGGAGGCGATCTCTTTACCATCCGGCGACCAGGCTACGCTCAGCACAGGAGCGTTATGCCCATGATAGGTGAGCAGGACAGCGACCTTCGTTGGGCCGGATGATCCGCTGCTGCCCGCGCCCGCCGTCGGGCTTGGAAAGACGAGCGGCGGAGCCTGCGCGTGTTGCAGAGTGCTGGCACAGCCTGCCAATATGACCAGCGCCAGCCAGAGGGCGCCAGACGCGAGAAGAACCTTACGCATGAGATGCCATCCCCTTTTGAGAATTTCAGCATGCTTGCTGCATCCTGCTCCTATCTATAGAGACGCGCGGCAACCCTGGAAGCTCACGGGCGCATGCGCTCGTACCGCCAGCTTCCATGCTGGCAAACTATATGCCGCCAGGGGCGGCGGCGCTGCCGACAGCGCTCTCAGCCGCTAGAGCCACCACCAGCGGCGCCGCCTGACGGCCCACTGCGGCGCGGGCGGCCTGGGAGACGCTGCGCCGCCGTTCCCGCTGGCATTTTGCCGGGGCGCCTCTGGACGGCGAGACGCTGGCGCTGCGCTGCGGCGCTCCAGCCAGGCTTTGGCCGGAAACGGGCGCCGGGGCGCGTAGGGGTTGTTCGGCGGAACGAGAGGCGCGGGCGCCTTCACCAGCTCAGGGTGATGCTGGGCGAGCCAGACCTGCGCCGGAAACGGGCGCCGGGGAGACCAGAAGGGACGCGGAGACGAAAAGACCATACGAAACCATCCTTTCGTGCAGCCCGGCTGCACAGAAACGGAGCGGCTCTGACCCGTGAACGCTTTGCTTGAAAGGTTCACCTGCCAGAGCCGCCAGGGGTCTCGATGATACAATGACTCCCTAGCCCCATAGCTGGCCTGGCCGGTTGTGGGGTCATTTGGCGCCGCCAGTTGTCTTTACTGGCGGCGTCAGCCGTACTTCAGTTTCTTTGCTTGCGCTTGCACACTCCAGAGGAGAAAAGATCGCTCCACTGATGCGGAGCTTGATGCGAGTATACCAATTCAGCGCCGGTTTGTCAAGGTTTGGACGCAGTATTCAGGGCAATGGAAAAGTCAGGATGGCGGTTCACACCCCAGTGGAACACAGAGACGACAGAGACGAGTGCGTCTACATTTCTACACTTCTACACTTCTACACTGGCTACAGGGTGATGCCCTGTGCCCTGTTAACAAGCCAGCGTACTGTTCGAGCGCGGAGAGGCGAGCGCGCAGCCTGCCTCTCTCCACGCTCGATATGAGCCATTATCCCACAATGGGGCCGGTATATGCCGCGTCTTCGTCTTGGTGCCAGAGGCGGCGCTATTATCGCCTGACTGATTTTGGGCGCCTGGTCGCTCTGGCCGAGGCAAAGCGCCTGACGGACCTGCTCAGCGTGGCGCGGGCAAAGCGCCTCTTTGAAGGCACCTTGCCAACATCTGCTCCAGGAGGTGACTGATAGCCGCATCCCCTTCAGCGCCGCGCCCGCCCATGCCCTGGACGGAACGTCCTATTTTCTAGTGCTTCATCGGATTTGCGCTGGGATATATGGGCTTCTGGATAAGAGGCCAGAGCTTAATACGGCGACGCTGCAAGCAGCCATACCCAGATAGGCAAACAGGGGGCGAACGGCAGATAGGTCGTTCGCCCCGTTGTTGACCTGCCGTGCTTAGACGGCAACTTTCATACTCAGCGCGCTGGGCAGGTCCAGATGGATGCCAGGGGACATCGTGGAGCAGACTGACACGCTCTTGATATACGTGCCCTTGGCGCCGCTGGGCCGCGCCCGCACGATGGCGTCGATGGCGGCGGCCAGATTCTGAGTCAGCCGGTCGTGATCGAACGAGAGCTTGCCGATGGGGATATGGATCAGACTGGTCTTGTCCACGCGAAACTCGACACGCCCGGCCTTCACCTCTTTGATCGTCTTGGCGATGTCGAAGGTGACGGTGTTGGTGCGGGGGTTGGGCATCAGGCCGCGCGGCCCCAGGCGGCGGCCCAGGCGGCTGACTTTGCCCATCACGTCGGGCGTGGCGATGGCAACATCAAAGCCCAACCAGCCCTCATCAATCTGCTTCATCAAATCATCCAGGCCGACAAAATCGGCTCCGGCGTCTTCGGCCTCTTTGGCCTTATCACCCTGGGCAAAGACCAGCACCTTGACCTCTTTGCCGGTTCCACCGGGCAGCGTAACCGTGCCGCGCACCATCTGATCGGCGTGGCGGGGGTCAACACCCAGCTTCATATGCACTTCGACCGTCGGGTCGAACTTCACAAAGTTCATCTTCTTGAGCAGGTCCAGCGCTTCAGCCGGTTGATAGAGCTTGTCCGGCTCCAGCAGCTTGGCTGCATCCAGATACTTTTTCCCGTGATGGGTTGCCATAACAGCTATGCCCTCCTTGTGGCGCTGTGCGTCCGCAGTGACTGTCGGGCAAACTTCAGCCACTCAAGTGGCTGCTAAGGGCCTGCGTCCAGCACGTCGGCTGGCGCCAACTCCCAACCCGCGCAGCGGGTTTTCCGGCGGAACGCCCTTAGCGGCGAATTTATTCGCCGAATGCTTGCGATTTTCGTCTCTATCCGATAGTAATGCCCATGCTGCGCGCCGTGCCTTCCACCATGCGCTCGGCGCCAGCAATATCAATCGCGTTCAGGTCTTTCATCTTAAGTTCGGCAATCTCGCGCAGCTTCGCGCGGCTGAGCGTGCCTACTTTCGTCCTGTTTGGCGCTGCCGAACCTTTCTCAATGCCCAGCGCCTTCTTCAACAGATCAGCGACAGGCGGGGTGCGCGTGACAAAAGTGAAGCTGCGATCTTCATAGATCGTCAATTCGACGGGCACCACCTGCCCCACTTGATTGGCCGTGCGCTCGTTGTACTCTTTGCAGAAGGCCATAATGTTGATGCCATACTGGCCGACTGCTGGGCCAATGGGCGGCGCGGGCGTGGCCTTGCCCGCCTGAATCTGGAGCCGCACGACGGCTCGAATGCGTTTTGCCATACTTCCCTCTCATCATTAGACAGATGAAAGCCAGCGCGCTCGATGATACGCGCTGGCCGAATATCAGCCTTGACTCTGGCTGCTGGTTAGACTTTCTCCACCTGCAAGAAATCCAGCGTGACTGGCGTTTCGCGGCCAAAGAAGGTAACGACAACCACAACCTTGTTCCGGTCGGGCTGAATCTCTGAAACGGTACCGATGAAATCGGTGAAGGGGCCATCGATCACGCGCACATGCTGGCCGACAGCGTAGCTGATCTTCGCTTTGGGCTTCTCTTCTGTTTTTGCCGCCTGCTTCAAGATAGCGCGCATCTCGGAGTCTTGCAGGGGCACAGGCCGGATCATGTTGCCTGGTCCGCCGCCCGCGCCAACAAAGCTGGTGACGCCCGGCGTGTTGCGCACAACATGCCAGGTCTCCTCAGTCATGACCATCTCGACGAGGACATAGCCAGGGAAGACCTTGCGCTGAACGGTACGGCGCTGGCCGTTTTTGATCTCCGTTTCCTCTTCCATCGCCACGACCACCCGCGATATTTTGTCTTTCAAGTTCAGCGCCTGTACGCGCGCTTCCAGGTGGGTTTTCACCTTGTTTTCATAGCCTGAGTAGGTATGCACGGCATACCAATGGCGCTCATCAGCCTCACCAGGCGGCGCGATAGATTCTACACTTTCACTTTGTTCAGTGACCACAAGATGCCCCCCTTCCCCGGAGCTAGTGCTGCGACAGCGAGACCCACCATTCGACAAAGCGCGACAGCCCCAGATCAGCAGCGCCCAGCACAACAGCAACCGCGACGCAGACGCCCACGACAACGAGCGACCAGTTCCAGGTATCGCGCCGACTGGGCCAGGTGACAAGCCGCAGCTCTCGATATGATGAGCGCACAAAACGCACTATCGCCCAATCCGGGATGCGCGACTTGGGAGCGGATCGGCTGATGCTGTAATCTTGAGGAGTGAGTTCCACCAGATCACGCTCTTTCTTGAAAGAGCGGCGTTTGGCAGGCTTCTGCTCTTCTTCCGCTTCTTCCTCCTCGACCTCACTCTGATCTACAGCCTCTTCCTCCTCGACCTCGCCCGCCTCGTCGAGCGCCAGTTCTTCGGTCTCGCTCTCTTCGATTTCCAGCGTTTCAGCTTTGCCGCCGCGCGCTGTCTTCTCCAGTTTCAGGCTAGATTGATCGGCACCTTTGCCAGCGCCGGGCCTGGCAGGTTTTGGCCTGGCGGCTTTAGCAGCTTGCGAACGAGCCGACCCGGCCTTCCTGCGGTCCATTGTCCTGTTCGCCATGTCTCGCGTTCCTCTCTGGCCCGAATGTTAGCAGCGCAAGTTACTTGGTTTCGCGGTGCGGTTGATGCGCACGGCAGCGCCGACAATACTTGCGCAGCTCTAGCCGATCTTTATCATTGACCTTGTTCTTCGATGTGACATAATTGCGCTCTTTACAGACAGTGCAGGCGAGCGTAATCACTATACGATTTTCTTTTCCTTTGGCTGCCATCTTTTTGCCCTCCGCAGCGAGGATCGAGGCCCGCGACTAATTAGCAAGCAGGCCATATCTCCCACCTGCCGCGTTCGCGCAAACCCTGCCCATAAACTCATTGTATCCGATCTTGCCAGGCATGTCTAGCCCTGCCCTGGCGAGTAGACTCGCAACTGGAGAGCTAACGCCCGCCAGGTCTGCCTACGCAGGCTTCCCAACTCCAGGGCCATCCGGCATTCGTTCCAGCCCGCCCAGGCGCAGTTGTAACCGCCAGCGTAGAAGGCTGGCGGTACAGGCCATGCACCGCCAGCCCTGTTGTTTCTTGGTTATCCCATGACCTTGGTGACGACGCCAGCCCCTACCGTGCGTCCTCCCTCCCGGATCGCAAACCGCGACCCTTCCTCCAACGCCACCGGCACGATCAGCTTCACCCCCATCGTCACATTATCC